>Ga0208105_1000205_pt1 | contig 23026 bp, 16 predicted proteins | sample CryBogCBE16Jul07_FD_184574 | JGI IMG/M metagenome (GOLD analysis project Ga0208105, IMG submission 184574) | Freshwater microbial communities from Crystal Bog, Wisconsin, USA - CBE16Jul07 (SPAdes) | ecosystem: Environmental > Aquatic > Freshwater > Lake | place: Crystal Bog, Wisconsin, USA... | reverse complement strand
CGTGAGGCCGGCGGCCTCCTCGAAGATGGAGCGGCGGTCCTCCGGGCGGCTGTTGAGCAGGAGCGCGGTCTTGCCCTGCTCCATGATGGAGTAGGCACTCCGGCCGATGCCGGTGTCCATGAAGAGATTGTGGATGTCCTTGAGGCGGCAGGGGGTGCCGTTGATCAGATACTCGCTCTTGCCGTCTCGGAAGACGCGGCGGGTGATGCAGACCTCGTTCCACTCGACGCCCAGTTCCTGCTCGCACTCGCCGAAGGTCATCGAGACCTCGGCCATGTTGTGGGGTTGGCGGGTGTCGGTGCCGTTGAAGATGACATCCGCCATCTCGCCGCCGCGCAGAGCCTTGGCCGACTGCTCGCCGAGAACCCAGCGGATCGCGTCGAGGACGTTGGATTTGCCGCAGCCGTTGGGGCCGACGATGGCGGTCACTCCCCGGTGGAAGCGGAGGACGGTTTTCGGGGCAAAGGATTTGAAGCCGATCAGTTCGAGGGATTGAAGATACATGGCGTGAAGGGATGGATTCGGGGGTGACTTGAGCCTAGAATGCCCTTTTCGGGCGGACAACAAAAAACACTAGGGATTGGGGCTTTTGTGAATAACTACCACTATATATAGTGGTTTAAGCCTTCAAGGGAGGGCTCTTTCCTGTGAAAGCCGGACATCCGTCTTCACTCAAGTGAGTTGTCCGGGGCCAACTGCCAAAGGTGCAAACGAAGCGATAGAGTGGCTCGTTCTTTCCATGTTCCGCGATCGGCGGCATAGTGGCTTCCCACTGAAACCGGAACCATGTTCCGTTCTGGCACCCGTAGCTCAGGGGATAGAGCAGGGGATTTCTAATCCCTTGGTCGGAGGTTCGAATCCTCCCGGGTGCGCCATGCCGCGGGATTTGCTCGCGGAGCGCGCGGACGATCCTATCCTGTCCCGATGATCGAAATCACCGTTCTGGCCAGCGGAAGCGCGGGGAACGCCGCCCTGGTCCGGACCGGCACCACAGCCTTTCTTGTGGATGCCGGGTTGAGCACGCGCGAATTGACGGCGCGTCTCGCACTCTGCGGGGTGGAGCCTCGGGAACTTTCTGGCATTCTGATCACCCACGAGCATGGAGATCATGTGAAGGGCCTGGCCCAATGGACGAAAAAACATGCCACTCCGGTTTATTGCAACCGGCGCACCGCCATGATCCTGCGGGAGAAGGTCGTGGACTTCGGGGGATGGAATCTTTTCGAGAGCGGCGGGGAATTCGAGTTGCAGGGGGTCGCGGTGCGGACCTTTTCCGTGCCTCACGATGCGGTCGATCCGGTTGGCTTCACGGTGAGCCGCGGCGGATGCTCCTTCGGATTCGTCACGGATCTCGGTCACGCGACCACGCTGGTCATCGAGTCACTGCGCGGCGTGGAGGGCCTCTTGCTGGAGGCCAACTACGATGAGGCTCTGCTGGAAAAGGATACCAAGCGCCCTTGGTCCACGAAGCAACGCATCCAGTCGCGTCACGGCCATCTCTCCAACGGGGCGTCGGCAGGAGTGATCTCTTCCATCCGCCACGAAGGTCTGGGACATCTCGTGCTCGGCCACCTGAGCCGCGACTGCAACAGCGAGGAACTCGCCTTGGCTGCGATGGCACCTGTCATGGCGGGTACCGCGGTCTCCCTCTCTTGCGCGGCGCAGGATCAGGTCAGCCCTGCGATCCGGTTGGATTGAGGGGGAGGTTGGAAGGTCAAAGTGTTAAAAGATGCCGAAGGAGGCAGTCTGACTCGACGCTCTTGATCTCCTCATCAGGCTTCTTCGGAATTCACTTTTTAACCTTGTAACTGTTCCAACTCTTTTAACGCCCCTTTCTCTCACCCTACTTGGAGTTGAGCCACTCAACAAAGCCCTTGGGACCTCCGGGGATGTAGCCGCTCTGCTGCTTGATCACCTTGCCTTCGGGAGAGAGGAGAACCAGTGTTGGGAAGCCCTGCACCTGATACTGCTGCTGGAGGGCGTCATTCTGCTTCTTGACCTCGTGGCTCTGGCTCTTGCCTTGGGGGAAATCCACCTCGACGAGGATGAGGTTCTTGTCGGCGTACTCCTTAAAGGCCGGCTGATCGAAGGTCTCGTGCTTCAGGCGGATGCACCATCCGCACCAGTCGCTGCCGGTGAAGTCGAGGAGCACGTTCTTGTGCTCCTTTGCCGCGGTGGCGAGGGAGGCCTTGTAGTCATCGCTCCATCCGCCGGCAAAGGCCGGGCCGATGAGGGCGGCTGCGAGGAGGGGAAGGAGGAGGGAACGGGGGGAGTTCATACAAGCCCCTGTTAGTCCCATGGAAGCTCCCTGTGCAACAAGAAAGTGAGGGGATGTAAAAGGTTGGCAGGAGTAAAAGAAAAAAGTGGGAAGCCAATCGTCCTTAAAATAAATGCTTTTTGCCGAACGGAGAGTCGTCCTGAATAACATCTCTCGATCCACGGTGTCACCCTGTAACGTTTTAACGATACGGGGAGCCACCATCTTGGCGAAGGCGTCTACTTGTTGTCGCATCTCCATTGCAACATCGGGATTTACCTCTTGTGAGACGCTTCGTTTTCCGGCTGATGCATCCTGCCGTAGTTTTTGGGCTGAATTCATCCATCCAAGAAAAAACCCGCGGCCAGGAGAGCGTCCTTGGCCGCGGGTTTTTCGGGAATGAGTTTCTGAAAGGGGAATTAATAACCCATCGGGCGGGCCTTCGTCTTTGGACCCTTTTTCAGGGCCGCAGAATTAGCCTCGATGAAGTCACGCACCGCGCGGACAACAACATCACTGAGGGTGACGTCGGCGTGGTCGGCGATCGCTTGCAGCATCTCTTTTTCGTCCGTGGGAATGCGGACTGTCATGATCCCGTCGCGTCGTTTTGGCATGTCGAAAACGTAGGTGGAAAAAGCCGTTGATCAACAAAAAATACCGCTTATATCAAAATAGGTGCCTCATGAATAACGCATGTTATTCAAAAGATGTCGATTTTCCGACAATTGCTCCAGATATAGCAGCAGGGGTGCAGAAATAGTGGCGTCTTGTTTGTCAAGAGTGAGGCTTCCGGACGGATTGAAATCTGGGAGCCTCGTGTGAGGAGTGGTAGCGATGCAAAGCGGAGGTGCATGGGAGAAAATTTGGGAAGGCCGCAATTCATCGGGACTTCTTCGCCGCGAGTACCTTCTCGATCTTCCCGAGCGGGAGGCAGTTCACCACATCGGCCTTGGTGAGCCATCCCTTGCGGGCGATGCCGACGCCGTAGATCAGGTCCTGCAGCCCGAAGACCGTGTGGGCATCGGGATTGATGGCGCACTTGACTCCTTTCTCTCTGGCCAGCGGCCACCAGCGCCAATCCATGTCGAGACGCCACGGGCTGGCATTGATCTCGATGATTGTTCCGGTCTCGGCGGCCGCCTCGATCACCGCGGGGATGGTCACCGGATAGGCGTCGCGGGAAAGCAAAAGGCGGCCCGTCAGATGACCCATCATCGTGACATGGGGATTGCGGATCGCCCGGATGATGCGTTCGGTCATCGTCTTCTCATCGGCCGTGAAACCGGAATGAACCGAGGCAACGACGTAATCGAGCGTCGCGAGGACTTCGTCGGGGAAATCGAGATCCCCCTCCTTGAGGATGTCGCATTCGGTTCCGGCGAAGAGGCGGAAGCCAACCTCCTGGAATTCCTTGGAGGCGTTGAGTTCACGGATCTCGGCCACTTGTTCGGCGAGACGGGCGGCATCCAGGCCGCGCGCCTGGAAGGAGCTTTTGCTGTGGTCGGCGATCCCGAGGTAGTCGAGTCCGAGATCGATCGCGGCGCGAGCCATCTCGATCAGGGAGTTCTTCCCGTCGCTTGCCGTGGTGTGACAGTGGAAGGTGCCGCGCAGGTTGCTCCACTCGATGAGATCGGGAAGTTCCCCGGCCTCGGCGGCGGCGATCTCCCCCTTGTCCTCGCGAAGCTCGGGAGGGATGAAATCGAGGCCTAGGGACTTGTAGAGCCCCTTCTCGTCATGGATGACGGCCGGCTGCCCGGCGCCCTCGGCCACGGTGAAGCGGTATTCGTTCAGCGACCACCCTCGCTCCAGAGCACGACTGCGAAGGCGGATATTGTGCTCCTTGCTTCCGGTGAAATAAACGAGGGCAAAGGGAAATTCCTCCGGCTTCACGACGCGCAGATCGCACTGCACCCCGTCCTGAAGGCGGACGCTCGACTTGGTCGGCCCGTGAACGATCACCTCCTCGACCAGCGGATGGTGGATGAAAAACTCCGAAACCTCCTCCGGGTGCTTCGAGGAGACCAGGATGTCGAGGTCGCCGATCGTCTCCTTGCGCCGGCGGAAGCTCCCCCCCTCGCTGATCTGTCCGACCGCCTCGTGGGCGCGGAGATCGGAGAGAAGTCGGTCGGCCAGAACCGCCACGACATTGATCCGGAAGCGGCCCGCATGCTTGCGATGATCCTCGATCGCTTTCAGCAGTTTGGTCTGGGTCTTTTCCCCGAATCCGGCGAGTTTCGCCGCCGTCCCCTCCTTGCAAACCCGTTCGAGATCCTCCACCGAGGAGACGCCGAGCTGATCATGGAGCGCCTTGATCTTCTTGGCCCCGAGTCCCTGGAGCTCGAACAACTCGAAGATCCCTTCGGGGAAGGATCCCTTCAGCTCGTCGTAATAGGTCAGTTTTCCAGTTGTCACGAGTTCGGTGACTTTTTCCGTGATCGCCTTGCCGATTCCCTCGATCTCCCCGAGGCGACCCTCGGCGACGAGGGTCTCGATCGGCTCGCTTAGCGACTCCAGCGCCCGGGCGGCATTCGTGTAAGCCCGGATCTTAAAAGGGTTCTCCCCCTTCAGTTCGAGCAACTGGGCGATGTGTTCGAGGATTTCTCCAACATGGGCCGGCGTCTCAGACATGGTTTTGTGCTTTTGGCGCAGCGCTACGTTTTCCTGCGCTCGCGGATTAGACGACATAAGCTCACTTGGAAGGCGTGGTTGGATTTGCTGAACTCATCTCTTGCAAGTAGCGTGCAGCCTCCTGCCTGACGAGATCGTAGCTATCATTGGTCATTGTTCTCAGGCGCTCCGCGGCTTCTTCCGTTTTCATGCCGCCGAGCAAATGAACCGCTGTCAGACGGATCTGGGGTGAGGAATCATGGAGGTGGGCTATCAGGACTTGGTGGGCCTTTTCCGATGGGCTGTGTTGGAGAGCTTGGGCCGCAGCCGTCCGAATATTTTCTGCCATGCTTTCAGCTTGATGCTCATTTTTGCAGTTCGCGATATCCTGCCATGTGGTGGCCAACCCCTTCTCCAGGACTTTGATCGCTTCCTCCGAGCCGAATTTGCCGAGGGCAGCCAATGCCTCAATCTTAAGCTCATAATCTCGGCTCTCGGCGGCTTGCCTGAAATAGGGAATCGTGCGCTCGTCACTGATGGCGCAGAGTCTTTGCATCGAACCTCTCTTTCCCGCGAGCAGATCCTTTCCCAGGCGGTCGATCAGCTCTCCTATGCGTTGATGATCAGCAGGAACGACCTTGAGGGAGCAATCTACCGAGGTGGAAATATCATAAGTGGAAGCCCCATCATTCCATTTCGAACCCTCGGGGATGAGATTTAAGGTTCGTTTGACAGAAATGGAATAGACACCGGGTGCTGTGATTACCCCCCAGTCGGAAAGAAAAAGAGTCGCTTCGAATTTCCCGTGGGCCGGTAAAGGCTGAGGCCCTTCTAAGCCACCAAAACTTGGTCCTGGATCAGGAACCGGCAAGCTCTGGCCTCCGGCATTCCTGATGGCAACTGTAAATCGTTCAGGTCTCCCGAACCGATTGCGATAGTCCCCCCCAACAATGATGCCCAGATTTGTATTGCTGAGATTCTCGACCCGATAGGCAAGAAACAGCGGTTCACCGACCATGATTTCTGACTTTTCAGGCACCAGGGTGACTTTTAAAGACCAGCCATTCACGACATAATCGGATTGGCTGGATCCGAATGCCGATACAAGCGTCACCAAAAGGGAACTAATCACGATGACTCGGCGCATCGTTCCATTGAATGGAGGCATTCGATACATTCTCTAATCAATCCATCTGGTCATCAATCTTTGATCTCCTGCTTCTCAAAAGCGGCTTTACCTGCCCACTTCTTACAGAGAAGATCTAGGGCTCTTTATGCGAACGATCGGCATTGGACTAGCCGGCTTCGGTACCGTCGGTGCCGGGGTCTATGAGAATCTGGAACGCCACTGCGACCTCATCGCGGAGCGATCCGGATACAGGTTCGACGTACGCCGGATCGTCGTGCGCGATCCCAAGAAACAGCGCGATGTCGCGGCTCCTTCCGATCTCTTTTCCAGCCGCTGGCAGGACCTGCTCGAGGATCCCGAAATCAAAGTGGTCGTCGAGTTGATCGGCGGGACGACGGAGGCCTTTGACCTGACGGTTGCCGCCATCAGGTCGGGACGCACCGTGGTCACCGGCAACAAGGCCCTCCTCGCCGAGCGGGGTGCAGAGATCTTCGCCCTGGCCTGCGAGCACAAGGTGCCTGTTTTCTTCGAGGCCGCCGTTGCGGGAGGCATCCCGATCATCCAGTCCCTGCGCGATGCTTTCGTCGGCAATCGCATCGAGTCGGTCCACGGCATCCTCAACGGCACGAGCAACTACATCCTCACCCGCATGCAGGAGGCCGGGCTCGACTACCCCGAGGCCCTCGCCGAGGCAGTGAAGCTCGGTTACGCCGAGGCCGATCCCTCGCTCGATATCAACGGCTGGGACGCCGGTCACAAGGCGATCATCCTCGCGGCACTTGCCTACGGCTTCTGGGTCGATCCCGCCACGATCCGCGTCGAGGGGATCGACCGCGTCAGCGCGGCTGACATCCATTTTGCCAAGAGCCTCGGCTATTGCATCAAGCTCCTCGGCTCGATCCGTGAAAAGGAGGGCAAGGTCGAGGTCGGCGTCGCCCCGACGCTCATCCCTCAGGGGAATGTCCTCGCCTCGGTGAACGGCGTCTTCAATGCCATTGCCGTGCGCGGCGATCTCGTCGGCGACAGCCTGTTCTACGGACGCGGCGCCGGACGCGGCCCGACGGCCACCTCCGTCATCGGCGATCTTGTCGAGGCGGCCCATGTGCTCGACGCCCCGCGCAAGACCTACGGATTTTCCTCCCACAGCCTCTACGGCAGCAGCCGTCCGGCGAGCGAGATCGTCGGCTCCTATTACCTGCGCCTTTCGGTCGATGACAAACCGGGTGTCCTTGCCCGCATCGCCGGTGTTCTCGGCGAGGCCGCCATCGGAATCTCCTCCGTGGTCCAACCTGAATCGATCGCCGGGGTCGAGACCCCGCTCGTCTTCATGATCCACGAGGCCCCCTACGGCACGGTGCGTTCGGCGCTCGCGACGATCGTCGCCCTCGACTGCGTGAAGGGCGAACCCATCCTCTTCAACGTGGAGACCCTTTCCTGAGGTACCGACCGATGAAGCAACCTTTCAACGACTGTGGCGTGATCGCGCGCTACCGGGAGTTCCTTCCCGTCACCGACGCCACGCCCGTCATCTCGCTGAGCGAGGGGTCCACGCCTCTGATCCACTCGCCCAAGCTCAGCGTGATCACCGGCGGCGAGGTCTACGTGAAATACGAGGGGCTCAATCCTACCGGATCCTTCAAGGATCGCGGGATGACCATGGCGATCTCCAAGGCCGCCGAGGAGGGAGCCCATACCGTGCTCTGCGCCTCCACGGGCAATACCTCAGCCGCTGCCGCCGCCTATGCCGCCCGCGCCGGAATGAAGTGCGCCGTCCTCCTGCCAGCCGGCCGTATTGCCGGTGGCAAGATGGTCCAGGCCTACATTTACGGGGCCAGCGTCATCGCGATCCGCGGCAACTTTGACGACGCCCTCCGCCTTGTTCGCGAACTGGGCGAGACCGGTGACTTCGCCATCGTCAATTCGATCAATCCCTACCGCATCGAGGGGCAGAAGACCGCCGCCTTCGAGATCATCGAAGAACTCGGCAACGCCCCCGATATCCACATTCTGCCCGTCGGCAACGCCGGCAACATCACCGCCTACTGGAAGGGTTACAAGGAGTTCAAGGAACTCGGTCGGAGCGGAAAGCTTCCAAGGATGCTCGGAGTGCAGGCTGCCGGAGCAGCCCCCCTTTACCATGGTGCCCCGATGGACAATCCCGAGACCGTGGCCACCGCCATCCGGATCGGTCGTCCCGCCAGCTGGGATGGCGCCAAGGCCGCCGTCTCGGAATCGGGCGGCTGCTTCGAGATCGTCGAGGATTCCGAAATTCTGGCCGCCCAGAAATGGCTCGCCTCCAATGAGGGGATCTTCGTCGAACCGGCCAGCGCCGCTCCCGTGGCCGCCCTCTTCAAATGCTTCAACCGCAGCGGAAAACCCACGCAGTGCGACTGCTGCCCCTTCCGTCAGATCCAGCCGGGCGCCAAGGTGGTTCTCACCGTCACCGGTCACGGCCTCAAGGATCCCGACACGGCAAAGCATGCGGTCACCGCACCGATTGAAACCGATGCGACGGCCCAAGCCGTCCGCGAAGCCCTCGCCAAACTCGCCTGATTCCAAGCCCTCGACTTTCGACCCTCGACTCACCCATGGCTCTCATCGTTCAGAAATACGGCGGCACCTCGGTCGGCAACCCCGAGAGGATCCGCAATGTCGCGAAGCGTCTGCTCGAGACCCAACGCGAGGGGAACTCCGTCGTGGCCATTGTCTCGGCGATGTCGGGCGTGACCGATTCCCTGATCAAGCTCGCCAAGGAGGTCTCCCCGAAGCCGACCGAGCGCGAGATGGATGTGCTCCTTTCCACCGGAGAGCAGACCACGATGGCGCTGGCCGCCATGGCGATCCAGGCACTGGGAGGCAAGGCCGTCTCCCTCACCGGAGCCCAAGCGGGCATCGTCACCAACGGCATCCACACCAAGGCCAAGATCAGCAACATCACCCCGGACCAGATCAGGAAGCACCTCGATCGCGACGAGATCGTCATCATCGCCGGCTTCCAGGGCGAGACCGAGGAGGGTGACATCACGACCCTCGGACGCGGTGGCTCCGACCTCACGGCCATTGCGGTCGCCTCCGCCATCGGCGCGGACATCTGCCAGATTTTCACCGATGTCGACGGCGTCTACACCTGCGATCCCCGGATCGTCCCCACGGCCAAAAAGATCCAGGAGATCTCCTATGACGAGATGCTTGAGATGGCCTCGAGCGGCTCCAAGGTCATGCAGTCCCGCTCCGTCGAGTTCGCCAAGAAATTCGGAGTGATCTTCGAGGTCCGCAGCAGCTTCAACACTAACCCAGGAACCATCGTGAAAGAAGAAACCGCAGGAATGGAACAAGTGGTCGTGCGCGGCGTCAGTGTCGAGCGCAACCAGGCCAAGGTCACCGTCGCCCACGTCCCCGACAAGCCAGGATGCGCCGCACGGCTCTTCACCGCGCTTGCCGATGCCCACGTCATGGTGGATGTCATCGTCCAGAATGTCTCCGAGAGCGGGTCGACCGATATCTCCTTTACGATCAACCGCGACGAACTCGACAAGATCGGCGACCTCGTCGACCGCGTCGCCGCCGAGATCGGCGCTGGCAAGGTCACCAAGCAGGGCGGCATCGCCAAGCTCAGCGTCGTCGGCATTGGCATGCGCACCCACTCGGGTGTGGCGGCCAAACTCTTTGAGGCCCTCGCCAAGGGGGGAATCAACATTCAGATGATCTCCACCTCCGAAATCAAGATCGCCGTCATCCTTGACGAGGAGAAGATCGCCGACGCGGCGAAACTCGCCCACACGGCCTTTGGTCTGGATGCGTGACGGGTGTCCGCGGGAGAGAGCCTGCTGCGGCCTTCGCCGGGTCGTCGGATCAGGAGAAATGAGTTGGCCTGAAATGGGAATTCCCCCGATGATCCCACGGTGAGCAGCAGCAAATCCGGACGCATGATCTGGCTGGATGTCGCCAAGGGCGTGGCGATCCTCTGGATCGTTTTTTTCCATTCCTTCACCACATGGAAGGACTTTCCCTCACCTATTGAGTGGGAGAACGGCACATGGCGTTTTCTGGACGAGATGCTCCGGCCCGGCTCCTGGCATTCCGTGGGCCAGGCCCTCTCCTGCATTACCTCTTCGCTCGGGGTGGGGATCGCGCAACTCGCCTTTCACGGAGTCGGTCTCTTCCTCATTGCCAGCGGTTTCGCTCTAGCCCAGTCGGCGGCCCGTTCGGAGGAGAAGCAGGGCTCGGTGAACTGGGGAAGCTGGATCGGCAATCGCCTCTTCCGCCTCTATCCGATGTATTGGCTGGGCCATCTCGTCTACCTTGTCAGCCCGTGGCAGTTCCGACCCGAACCGATCGACTGGCGTTTTTGGGTGAGCCTCACCGGCCTCCGCTTCCTCTGGATCGACCAGGAATTCTTCTACCTCAACGCCGCTTGGTGGTATTTCACCCTGATCCTCCAGCTCTACGCGCTCTTTCCTGTGTTGTGGTGGCTTCATCGGCGGGTCGGCATGCCCGCCCTGCTTGTCATCGCCTTTGCGACGGGCATGCTCGCCCGTGCCTGGTTCCTGATCATCCACCCTTCGACCGGACTCTGGGTTCAGGGCGGGTTCGGTCTCTGCCGCCTGCCGGAGTTTGCCCTCGGCATGGCCCTCGGCCTCTGGCACCTTCGGAGCAGGGATTCCATGGAGGCATGGCTTCTGGGCGGCAAGGGCTTTCTGACCGGGCTCCTCCTCTACCCGCTGGCCATCACCAGTTACATTAACGGGACGACCTATCTCCTGACGGATTTGCTGACCGGAGCCTCCTGCTTTCTCGTGGTCGCGGGAGCCTCCGGCTTTCTCTCCTCCGTTCCCGTCTGGGGTCGTCTGCTGGCTCTTGCAGGAACCTATTCCTACGGCATCTACCTGATCCACCAACCCTATGCCATTTACTTCACCCTGAAGATCCAGAACTGGCCCGCATGGCCGGCGATTCCGCTTCTGATCTTCCTGATGGTCGTGCTCGCACTCTGGGGCGGCTCACTGGAGTGGGTGATGAACAAGGTGATGGCACGCCTGCTGCCCGCCAAGAAAAAGGCCTGAACGCGCGGGTGGGGAAAAAGTACTCCGGATCAAGGGGGGGCTCGGTTCTCGGTCCCCCGAAGCCTCTTCAGTCCACCTGTCCCCCTTCCGGCTTGGCTCCGCAGGAGGGTTTCTGGTCTACTCTGCGGCTCTATGGCGACGCTCAATTCCAACTACCTCAAGCTCAAGGCCGGTTACCTCTTTCCTGAAATCGCCCGCAGGGTGAAAGCCTTCACCGAGGCGAATACCGAGGCCGCCTCCCGGCTCATCCGCTGCGGCATCGGCGACGTCACCCAGCCCCTTCCCTCCGCCGTCCGCGAGGCCATGCACGCCGCCGTCGAGGAGATGGGGACGCGCGAGGGCTTCCACGGCTACGGCCCGGAGCAGGGCTACGAGTTCCTGCGCGGCGCCATCGCCAAGCACGATTACCGCGACCGCGGACTGGAGGTGGCCGACGACGAGATCTTCGTCTCCGACGGCTCCAAGTGCGACGGTGGCGCGATCCTCGACATCCTCGGTGATGACAACAAGGTGGCCGTGATGGATCCGGTCTATCCCGTCTACGTCGACACCAACGTCATGGCCGGACGCACCGGTGAGGGACGCGAGGACGGATCCTATGAGGGGATCACCTACCTCGAGTGCACGACGGAGAACGGCTTCGTTCCCGCGATTCCCGAGGAGAAGGTCGATGTCATCTACCTCTGCTTCCCGAACAATCCCACCGGCGCCGTCGCCTCACGCGCCCAGCTCGAGGCCTGGGTCGCCTATGCGAGGGAACACGGCGCCATGCTCCTCTATGACGCCGCCTACGAGGCCTTCATCCAGGACTCCTCCGTGCCCCGCTCGATCTACGAGATTCCGGGTGCGCGCGACTGCGCGATCGAGTTCCGCAGCTTTTCGAAGAACGGCGGATTCACCGGAACGCGCTGTGCTTTCACCGTAGTGCCGAAGACGCTTACCGCGCTTTCCTCCGACGGAGAGCGCCGTCCGATCCATCCCCTCTGGCACCGCCGCTTCACGACCAAGTTCAACGGCGTGAGCTACATCACCCAGCGCGGTGCCGCCGCCCTCTACAGCGAGAAGGGACGGGCCGAAGTGGCCGCCCTGATCGAGCACTACATGGGCAACGCTAAGATCCTCCGCGAGGCGGTCGAGGCCGCGGGGCTCAAGGTCTATGGCGGTGTGAACGCTCCCTACATCTGGGTGCAGGGTCCGCAGGGCGTGACCAGTTGGCGGATCTTCGACCGGATGCTCAACGAGGCGAACATCGTCGTCACTCCGGGTAGTGGCTTCGGCCGCGCCGGCGAGGGCTACTTCCGCATCTCGGCCTTCAATAGCCGCGAGAAGGCCATCGAGGCCGCCGCACGCCTCAAGGCGATGAAGTGGTGACTGGGAGTTGGAAGTTAGAAGCTAGGAGTTAGGGGAGAATCTCCCGCAGAGGCGAGGAGACGCCGAGATGGATGATTTTTGGAGATGAAAGATCTAAGAAGTGAATCCCTTAATCAACTCGTCTTCCAACCCGTCAGCAGCCGTTTCATCGTGAGCGCCCGCCGGGGAAGATTGACGAAATCCCTGTCGGACGGGGAAGAAGTTCACCATTAAGAATGGTGAACGTGACGGTCAGCCGCTTCGCTTGCTCCTCGCAGACCACCCCATGGCTCTCCCAGATTTACGGCCATCTCTTGGTTTAAAACGCTCTAGATGCTTGGCTCGACATTCTGACGCCCCTAAGGGGGGGGCTCCCAATGCAAATTTCGGGATCAATGAGGAGCTCAGTCCTTTCAGCATGTGTGCCCAGTGGATCTACAGTTGCTTTTGGCTGCCTCCCAAAGAGATGGAACAATTTCCCCGCAAGCCCCCCGGAGGAGTTTCAGCCATCGAGAAGGACTTTTACTAGGCAGCTTCGCAGACCTGGCCTTCAATCGCCCAGAACAGGCCTTGCCCTGGAAGGCGCTCCTAGGCTACCTAGGGAGGCTATGGTTTTTTCCGCCACGCTACTCCTTCTGTCCGATGCAGCTGCTTCCGGGACTCCCGCTCCCAGCCCGATTGCGCAGTTTGCGCCCCTGATCTTCATCGGCGTCATCTTTTATTTCCTTCTGATCCGTCCCCAGCAGAAGCAGCGTAAGGAGCAGCAGAAGCTCATCGAGGCGATCAAGACCGGCGACAAGGTGGTCACCTCCGCTGGCATCCACGGCCTGATCGCCAACGTGAAGGAGAAGACGGTTCTCCTGAAGGTTTCCGACAACGTGAAGATCGAGATCGACAAGGCCGCCGTGGCCACCGTCCTTGAGCGTTCCTCTGAGACATCGGCCTCCTGAGCAGGTGCCTTCCCGATAGCCCGGTTTTCCCATGACACCTCTTCTGACTTTCTTCTTCGGGCTCCTTCTGCTCGGTCTCTTTGCCTGGTATTTCTCGACCGAGAGCGATGAACGCAAGCGCTGGATCGGCGTGGTCCTGACCGCCCTGCTGCTCCTGTTCTGCCTCGATTCGATCACGCCTCCGGCCCAAAAAATCCGCCTCGGCCTTGATCTGCGAGGCGGCACCTCCTTCCTCCTTCAGCTCGTGCCGCAGAACGGCCAGGAGATCACCGCCGACATGCTCCAGCAGGCGGTCGAGGTCATCCGCAAGCGCGTCGACAAGTTCGGCGTGAGCGAACCGGTCATCGCCCCGCAGGGAACGAGCCGCATCCTTGTCCAGATCCCGGGTCTCGATCCCGCCCAGATCCAGTCGACCAAGGAGCAGCTCCAGCAGGTGGCCAAACTGGAATTTGCCGAGGTGCACCGTGATTCGGCCAACCTGATTCCCCAGATCGAGAAGGGGGAGGCGATCGTTCCACCCGGATACGTGATCAAGGAGATGGTGGTCAGCCGCGAGGGAAATGAGCGTTCGGAAAAACTGCTCGTGAAAAAAACGGCGGATCTGACCGGCGACCATGTGACCAAGGCCTACGCCTTCTTTGACAACCATGGCTACGCGGTCGGTCTCAATCTCGACGGGGAAGGGGCCAAGCAGTTCTTCGATCTGACCACGGTGCTCGCCCCTTACCACGGCCGCCTTGCCATTCTGCTCGACGGCAAGATCCAGAGCGCCCCGCAGGTCAACGAGCCTATTCCAAGCGGCAATGCCACGATCTCGGGCAATTTCAAGGAAAAGGAAGTACGCGAGCTTGCGAGCGTGTTGGAGAATCCGCTCCGTACCCCGGTCACGATCGAGGAAACGCGCAGCGTCTCCCCGACGCTCGGGCAGGACTCGATCCGAAGCGGTATCGTCTCCGGTCTGGGCGGCCTCGCGCTGGTGATGCTCTTCGTCCTTTTCTATTACCGCCTCGCCGGATGCGTGGCACTCGTCGGTCTTCTCATCAACATCGTCCTTCTCTTCGGGATGATGGCGATGTTTCATTTCGTCCTGACACTGCCCGGTATCGCCGGCATTATCCTCACGATCGGTCTCGCCGTGGACGCGAATGTGCTGCTCTACGAGCGTCTGCGCGAGGAACTGGCCGCCGGCAAGTCGCTCGGGGCCGCCATCGATGGCGCGTACAGCAAGGCCTTCAGCGCAATCTTCGACGCTAATGCCACCACGCTCATCACCGCCGGTATCCTTTTCTGGCAGGCCAGCGGACCGGTGCGCGGCTTCTCGATCACCCTGATCCTTGGCATCATCGCCTCGCTCTTCTCGGCGATCCTTTTCACCCGCACGGCCTTCCGCTGGATGATGGGGATCGGGGGACTCAAGCGCCTGACCATGGCCAATCTGGCTCCGCGCCATCAGTTCGACTTCCTTGGCAAACGCGTGGTGGCGGTTCTTGTCTCACTAGTCCTGATCGGGGGATCGCTCGCGTTCTTTGCCATGCGCGGATCGAACAACTTCGGCATCGATTTTCGCGGCGGCGACCTACTCGTCGTCGACGCCAAGCCCGCCCTGACCGTCGCCGAGGTCCGCACGGCACTCGAGCCGCTTCACCTTACCGAGGAGACCATCCAGCAGGAGCAGGCCGGCACCCAGCAGATGCTGGCGATCCGGAGTGCCGTCGACACCTCCTCGAAGATCCTGACAAGGTTGCAGGAGGCTTTCCCTCAGCGCGGGATCACAGCAGCCCAGCAGGAGAAGGTCGGTGCCCAAATCGGAATCGAGTTCGCCAAGAAAGCGCTTCTCGCCCTCGGTCTCGGCATGGTCGGCATCCTGATCTTCGTGACCCTGCGCTTCGAGTTTTCCTTTGCTGTGGGGGCGCTCGTCGCCCTGCTCCATGACGTGATCATCACGGCGGGTGTTTTCTCCCTCACAGGCGGCGAGTTATCGCTTGTCATGGTCGGGGCGATCCTGACCATCGCCGGCTACTCGATCAACGACACCATCGTCGTCTACGACCGTATCCGCGAGGGGCTCCGATATCGTACCGGCGGTAGCGTCGAGGCCCTCATGAACCGTTCCATCAACGAGACGCTCGGCCGCACGATTCTTACCGGTGGCATGACGCTTCTCTCGGTGGCCACTCTCTTCTTCTTCGGCGGTGCGGTGCTCAAGGACTTCGCCTTCGTCATCCTCATCGGCATCCTGGTGGGTACCTACTCCTCGGTATTCGTCGCATCACCGATCGTGCTCTGGTGCTCCAAGCTGGGCGCCAAAAAGGCCGCCCAGGGCGCCGCCACCGGCAAGTAATCCGCTCCTTTGTTCGGTCCAACGCTTCCGCTTTTTAATTCTCCTTCCCCATGTCCCTTCTTGTTCTCGGATCCATCGCCCTTGACACCGTCAAGACTCCGCTTGAGGAGCGCGCCGATCTGCTTGGCGGCTCCGCCTCCTATGCGGCGGTAGCTGCCAGCTTCTTCTCTCCGGTGAACCTTGTTGGAATTGTGGGCGAGGATTTTCCCAAGGAGAACATCGAGTTTTTCAAGAGCCGGAGCATCGACTTGGCCGGCCTGCAGGTCGTTCCCGGAAAGACCTTCCGCTGGTCCGGGGAATACATGTGGGACATGAATCAGCGGGAGACCCGCTCGGTGGAGCTGAATGTCTTCGAGAACTTCACGCCCGAGCTTCCCGAGTCCTATCGCACGGCCCGCATGGTTCTGCTCGGCAATATCGCCCCGGCTCTCCAGCACCATGTGCTCGACCAGCTTGTCCGCCCGCATTTCGTCATCGCCGACACGATGGATCTCTGGATCAACATTGCCAAGGAGGAGTTGCTCCGCCTGATCGCCCGGGTCGACATGCTGATCCTCAACGATGGCGAGGCTCGCGAACTCACTGGCGAGACCAGCCTGATCCGCGCCGGCCGCAAGATTCGTGAGATGGGTCCCTCGGCTGTGGCGATCAAGAAAGGGGAGCATGGCTGCCTGCTCTTCGGAGACGGAAAGTTTTTCAGCTGTCCGGCTTATCCTTTGGAAGACATCCATGATCCGACCGGGGCGGGTGACTGCTTCGCGGGTGGCCTCGCCGGTCATCTGGCAAGTCGCCATCTCTCCGATGCCGACCTGACGGAGAAAAAGGAAATCCCCTTCGAATACCTCAAGCAGGCCGTCGTCGAGGGGAGCGTGATCGCCAGCTTCAACGTCGAATCCTTCAGCATGGACCGTCTTCGCACCGCGACGAAGGCCGAGATCGCCGAGCGCTACGAGATCTTCCGGACGCTCGGACGCTTCGAGCCGGTTTAGGGTTGCTCTCCGGGGTGCCGGGACCATTCACTGTCGGGCTTGTCTCATGCGTCGCGGGTGAGCATCATCCGGTTCATGGACACCCCCCCCTCTTCCGGGACCACTGCGGATGGCTCGCTTTTGTCCGAGGATCTCTACCCGTTGATCGAGTGCCGCCACAGCGATCCACACCGGATTCTGGGCGTGCGTCCCTGCGGTGGCGGCAACGCCATCGCGCGCGTTTTTCATCCCGAGGCGCTCTCGGCTAGGGTGCTCTTCGGTAACGGCAGGGCACTGGATCTGGTGAAGGTTCATGCAGCCGGCGTGTTCGAGGTGATCATTTCCGGGGATCTTCCCGCGGGCCCGGCGGACTACGAGATCGAGGCCCTTTTTGCCAATGGCGAGCGAGGTGTCTGGAGGGATCCCTACGCCTTCGCCCCGACGCTTGGAGAATTTGATCTTTATCTGCTGGGCAAGGGGGAGCACTTGGAGGCTTACAAGGTGCTCGGTGCGCATCTCCGGACCCTGGAGGGTATCGAGGGGACGTCTTTCGCCGTCTGGGCCCCGAATGCCCAGCGGGTGAGCGTGGTCGGCGATTTCAACGGCTGGGACGGCAGGCACCACATGATGAGGCGGCTCTGTAGTTCCGGTGTCTGGGAGATCTTCATTCCGGGCGTGGACGAGGGGGATCACTACAAGTTTGAGATCCGGGGGCCCTTTGGGGATGTCTTTCTCAAGACGGACCCGATGGGCTTTTTTGCCCAGCACGACCTGCGCACCGCCTGCATGGTGACCGATCTGGAACGCTATGCTTGGAGTGACAGCGAGTGGATGGAGAAACGCGCGCGCCGGGATGCCTACGCCGAGCCGATGTCGATTTACGAGGTGCATCTCGGTTCGTGGAGACGGAGACCGGAGGAGAAGGATCGCCCGTTGAGCTATCTGGAGCTTGCCGACGAATTGGTCGTCTATGTCACGGAGATGGGATTCACCCATGTGGAGCTTCTGCCCGTCATGGAGCACCCTTTCGACGGATCCTGGGGTTATCAGGTCGTGAATTTCTTCGCCCCGAGCAGCCGGTTTGGCACGCCCGACGAGTTCCGCCATCTGATCGACGCCCTGCACCGTGCGGGAGTCGGTGTTATCCTGGACTGGGTGCCGGGGCATTTTCCAAAGGATGCGCACGGGCTGGCACGCTTCGACGGCACGGCTCTCTACGAGCATGAGGATCCGAGGCTTGGGGAGCACCGCGACTGGGGGACCCTGATCTTTAACTACGGGCGGAACGAAGTAAGGAATTTCCTGATCGCGAACGCCCTCTTCTGGCTCGAGCAGTATCACATTGATGGTCTGCGCGTGGATGCGGTCGCCTCGATGCTCTATCTCGACTATTCGCGTAACGACGGGGAATGGGTGCCGAATCGCTTCGGGGGACGGGAGAACCTGGAGGCGATTGAGTTCTTGAAGGCCTTCAACACGGTTTGCTACGCCCGTCATCCCGGTGTCATGACCATCGCCGAGGAGTCCACCGCGTGGCCCGGCGTTTCCAAGCCGGTCTATGACGGTGGCCTCGGGTTCGGCTTCAAATGGAACATGGGCTGGATGAACGATTCGCTGCGCTACATCGCAAGGGAGCCGGTTCACCGTCGGCATCATCAGGGTGAGATCACCTTCTCGATGCTCTACGCCTATCATGAGCATTTCATCCTCGTGCTCAGCCATGATGAAGTGGTCCACGGCAAGGGATCGCTGCTCAACAAGATGCCGGGCGACGACTGGCAGAAAGCGGCGAATCTCCGGATGTTCCTGAGCTGGATGTGGACCCATCCGGGAAAGAAGCTGCTCTTTCAGGGCGGGGAAATCGGCCAATGGACCGAGTGGGACCATTCCCGGAGCATCGACTGGCATTTGTTGGAGCATCAATTGCATGAGGGAATCCAGCGTCTGGTCCGCAGGCTGAATGAACTCTACCGGTCGGAGCCTGCTCTCTCGGTGCTGGACGACCGCCCCGAGGGTTTCCAGTGGGTCGATTTTCGCGATGCCGACAACACGGTCTGGTCCTTCTTGAGGAAGGCCCCGGCGGAGAGTGGCAACAAGGATCTTTTGGTGGTCGTCAATGCGACCCCGGTGCCGCGTGATGGGTACAGGATCGGCGTTCCTGATTGTCGGCAGGCCCGGGTTATCCTGAATTCCGACGACGCCGAATTCTGGGGAAGCGGCTATGCCGAACATCGCGAGGTGACTATTGTCTCACATCCGGTGCATGGGTATCCTTGCTCGATCGCGATCGATTTGCCTCCGCTTTCCGTCTGCGTCCTGCGTCTCGAGTAGGAAAAAGCGAGGAGACTCCAAAAGAGAACTTGACTCTAAAAAAACACGGCTCCATCTTGTGCAAGCTAGAAAGCAACCCCCTAAACACAAACCCCCAACCCATCCCATCCATGAAAACCTTCCGGAAGAAAATCGCAGCATTCACTCTCATCGAGTTGCTTGTCGTCATCTCGATCATTGCCGTTCTGGCCTCACTCGCGCTTCCCGCCGTGACCGGCGCCTTGGCCAAGGGCCAGATCACCCAGACCACCAGCAACTATCGTCAGCTCTATGTGTTGACCCAGAGTGCATCTTTGGATTCTCAGACGGCAGGAGGAGCGGGTGCTTTTCCTGGAGATGGAAGTAACGGAACGAATTTCTGGACAAATCTTGTTCCGAACTATTGTTCAAGCAATACGTTTGTTAACCTAACTGTCGTTAAAGGAACACAAACGAATACACTAGTATGGACAAATGCTTCTTCGAGCTCTGATCCTTCCACAATGTTCCTAAGTGTAGCCGGAATTGTTTCTGGGCCATCTTATAATGGTGCCGGTCCTTACGGTACTAAGGGGGGATGTTTTGTGACCGTTGGAGGTTCCGCAGTTAGTTTTAATGGAACAAATCCAACTGTATTTACCAATGGTTCAGTAACCAATACTGGAACTGGTTCGCCGCTCTAAGCAGATTTAGTTTTGATTTATGAATGAGTGGGGCCTCCTGAGGAGGCCCCCTCTTTTTTTACCTAGGATTCTGCAATAGAGCGGCGCAATCGGTTTGGATTTTTTAACGCAGATAGTAAATACGTTATATATTCAAAAAATATTTAAAAAATTGTGGATTTTAGGAGAATTGCCAGAGTTTGACAGCGCCTCATCCTGCCGCAGCCATCACTTGGCTCAAATTACCGAGGTCACGTCAATAGCTTCACCGGTGCAGAGATCCTCCCCCGCCAATCCCTCTTCCTGACGGCCTCAACCTTCATTCCTCAGCTTCTACTGCATAACTCGGGTTGAAGGGCAATTTGATGACTGATCATGTTTACATTATTATCTAAGTACCGAATAGATTTTCGACATCGTAGTTAGTGGGGTATAAGAAGGGTAAGAGTGTAATCCAAATAGCTCGGGTGTATGACGGATGAAGGCATAACTTCATTGGGCGGAATTTTTTGCCTAGTGGATACTGGATATCAGCAGTCTGAAACGACGAGGCGACAGTGACTCGATATATCTTGGAACAGAAAAAGAAAACCTACGACTCGAACAGAAATTAACCTGATGGCCCGATGAGTGCCTTCATAATGAAGGCAACCGCTTTGAGCTGCTTATGCCATTCCAACACTTCGTATCTGCCAGAGATTATTGACTCTACGGGTGTTTTTGCTTCGACACCATCATCAAGTTTCGGTGACATGATTCCCTGACCCTATGGCCTCGAAATCCCAATCCAAAAAATCCAAGACGACCAAAGCCGGCTCCAACGAACGGGGCGGTGTTATGAACGGAGCGGAGATCCTGGTTGCTTCCCTGGAGCGAGAGGGGGTGGAGTATATTTTCGCCTATCCCGGAGGTTGCTCCATGCCGCTTCATCAGGCGCTGACCAAGTCCAAGAAGATCCGGACCATTCTTCCGCGTCATGAACAGGGGGGAGGATTCGCTGCCGAGGGATACGCCCGCGTAACTGGGAAGGCCGGGGTCTGCATGGCTACCTCCGGCCCCGGGGCGACCAATCTCGTGACCTGCATTGCCGACGCCTACATGGATTCCGTGCCGTTGGTGGCGATCACCGGTCAGGTGCCCCAGGAGATGATAGGCCGCGGGGCGTTCCAAGAGACCGATTTCTTCGGCATCACCCTGCCGGTGGTGAAGCACAGCTACCTTGTCTGGGATATCAACGACATCCCGCGCATCGTCAAGGAGGCGTTTCACATCGCTCAGAGCGGTCGTCCCGGACCGGTGCTGATCGACATCCCCAAAAACATCCAGAACCAGACGGCCCAACCTGTCTTTCCCAAGAACATCACCCTGAAGGGGTATAATCCCGTCCGTCACGCCGATGAGGTGGCCCTGCAGGAAATGCTCGGCCTGATCGCCACGGCGAAGAGGCCGATGATTTACTGCGGCGGCGGCGTACTGAGCGCCGAGGCCTCGGGGGAACTTCGCGAGTTTGCCGAGCGGACCCAAATCCCGGTGGCCACGACACTGATGGGTATCGGCTGTTTCCCGGAGACACATCCCCTTTCGTTGAAGTGGCTTGGCATGCACGGAACGGTCTATGCGAATAATGCCGTCAATGAGGCCGACCTGTTGCTGGCCATCGGCGTGCGGTTTGACGACCGGGTCACCGGCAAGGTGGAGAAGTTCTGCGAACACGGGACGATCGTCCACATCGACATCGACAATTCTGAGATTAACAAAAACAAGGCGGTGAAGCTTCCCATCCTTGGCGATGTGAAGAATGCCCTGACGCGGCTCAACCGCGAACTCGATCGCTCCGGAAGCAAGCCAGTCGCGAAGGGTCACACTCGCTTTCCTGCCTGGTATCGCCAGATCGAGAAGTGGAAGAGGGAGCATCCGCTTCGCTACAAGGACACGCCCGACGCGATTCAGCCCCAGCATGTCATCGAACTGCTCTGCGAGCTCACCAAGGGCGACGCCATCATCGCGACCGGTGTAGGTCAGCACCAGATGTGGGCCGCTCAGTTCTACAACTTCACCAAGCCGCGCACGCTGGTCACCTCTGCGGGCTTGGGCTCCATGGGGTATGGTTATCCTGCGGCGATCGGCGCCAAGCTGGGCCGACCCGACAAGCAGGTAATCGACATCGATGGTGACGGCTCCTTCCTGATGAACGTGCAGGAACTTGCCACCGCGCACATCGACGGAATCGCTTCCAAGGTGATCATCCTTAACAATCAGCACCTCGGCATGGTGGTGCAGTGGGAGGACCGTTTCTATGCGAGTAACCGTGGGCACACCTTCCTCGGGGATCCGAAGGATCTGACCCGCATCTATCCCGACTATCTTGGGATCTGCAAGGGCTTCGGAGTCCCCGCCGAGCGGGTCATCCACAAGAAGGATCTCCGTGCGGCGCTTCAGCGCATGCTCGATTCCGAGGAAACCTACGTGCTCGACGTGATGACCCCCTACACCGAACACGTTCTCCCGATGATCCCTGCAGGCAAAACCTACAAGGACATCATTACAGAATGATGCTTGCGTTTTTTCTAACTAGGACTAACTGTAGTTTAAGAAAGCAAACCCCCACCAACCCCATGAAAACAATCCGGAAAAAAATCGAAGCATTCACCCTGATCGAATTGCTTGTCGTCATCTCGATCATCGCCGTTTTGGCCTCCCTCGCGCTTCCCGCCGTGACTGGCGCCTTGACCAAGGGCCAGATCACTCAGACTACCAGCAACTATCGTCAGCTTTACGTGTTAACTCAGAGTGCTAGTTTGGATTCTCAATCGGGTGGAGGTTCTGGCGCATTTCCTGGAGATGGAGGTAGTGGGACAAATTTCTGGACAAATCTTGTGCCAAACTATTGTTCAAGCAACACGTTTATTAACCTAACAACTATTAAGGGAACCCAGACGAATACACTAGTATGGACAAACGCGTCTTCCAGCTCTGATCCCTCTACAATGTTCTTAAGTGTAGCCGGGATTGTTTCTGGGCCATCTTACGATGGTTCCGGTCCTTACGGTGCTAAGGGGGGATGTTTTGTGACCGTTGGAGGTTCTGCAGTTAGTTTTAATGGAACAAATCCAGCTGTATTTACTAATGGTTCAGTAACCAATACTGGAACTGGTTTGGCACTCTAAGTAGAGTAGTTTAATTCATGAATAAGGGAAGCCTCATTCGGAGGCTTCCCTTATTTTTTATTTCAATGACCGATGGAATGATTGATGTATGTCCGTGTCCTGATCGACCGTTCGGAGGGAAGAGAGTTTGATTATGCCGTGCCGGAGCATCTTCGGCCCCGGGTTTCCATTGGTGTCCGGGTGATCATTCCGATGAGGGGGCGCCGTGCGATCGGGACGGTG
>Ga0208105_1000200_pt1 | contig 23325 bp, 20 predicted proteins | sample CryBogCBE16Jul07_FD_184574 | JGI IMG/M metagenome (GOLD analysis project Ga0208105, IMG submission 184574) | Freshwater microbial communities from Crystal Bog, Wisconsin, USA - CBE16Jul07 (SPAdes) | ecosystem: Environmental > Aquatic > Freshwater > Lake | place: Crystal Bog, Wisconsin, USA... | reverse complement strand
CTTTTCTATCCGTTGGTTTGCTGGCGGTCGCTCCGACGAGCTCTAACGCCGCCGATCCTCAACCGTCGGTCCAGTCCGCGCCCGCCGCCCCGATGGCGATGCAGACCCCCGGGAAACCGCCCACCCAAGGATCCGAGCGCACCTCCTACAATTCGGTCCATGTCGACCAACCCGTCATCGCCATGACCTTCGATGACGGTCCGAGCGCCTTGCTGACGCCGCGCCTCCTCGACATCCTCAAACAGCGGAACATCAAGGTGACCTTCTTTGTTCTGGGACAACTCGTCCAGGAACACCCCGAGATCATCCAACGCGCATTCGCGGAAGGACACGAAATCGCCAACCACAGCTGGGATCACAAGCCTCTCAACAAGCTTGCCGAGGGAGGTCTCGCCCATGAGATCAATGATACCTCCGATCAGATCACCAAGGCGACGGGGCGGCCTGTCACCCTGCTCCGACCTCCCTACGGGGCAACTACTCCCCGCCTTAACAGGGCGATCGAGAAGGAATACGGCATGAAGGTGATTCTCTGGTCCGTCGATCCCATGGACTGGAAGCGTCCCGGGCCAGAAGTTGTCGAGCAACGCATTCTCAAGGAAACTCAACCCGGCTCCATCATCCTGTCACACGACATCCATCCCGGAACCATCGAGGCGATGCCCGCCACGCTGGATGCCCTGCTGGCCAAGGGATACAAATTCGTGACGGTTTCCGAACTCCTGGCCATGGAAAAGCCGAAACAGCCCAATCCTCCTGCGACCGGGACGCCTTCACCAACCGTTGCACCCACTGCGGGCGGTCGGGGTTGATTGCGAGCGGTCTTACTCCATCAGGCTGTGATCCGGCGACAGCTCATCCTGGCACTCGCCATCCTCGGGGCCTCTTCATTCCTTCGTTCCGAAGAGGCGGATGACATCCTGCTTCAGGCCCGCCTGAGCCCCACGCGAAGCCCGGCCACCCTTCGGGCCCAGATCCGCTCCGAGGAAAAGACTTCGCCTCTGCTCATCAACCTCAAGGATCATGTGATCAGCTACGAGTTCAGGGATCCCGATCAGGCCCTGCTGCTCAAACTCCGCCCTGAAAGCACTCTTCTCCTGGAGAAAAAGAATGGGCGCACGCAACCGATTCCCCAGAGCCGTCTTCATGACCAGATCCGTGACACCGGTGTTTCCTATCAGGATCTCTCCCTTGGTTTCCTTTACTGGCCGCATCCCCACCTCCAAGGCGAGGAAACCGTCAAGACCCGTCCCTGCTGGAAGATCGACCTGCAGGCCCCTGCGGGGGAACTGGTCTACGGCGTTACCCGCATCTGGATCGACAAGGAGAGCGGGGCCATCCTTCGCATCGAGGGCTATGACAAGAAAGGGCTCCTGATCCGTCGTTTCGAGATCGTCTCGGCGCAGAAAATCGACGGACTCTGGATACTTAAGCAGATGCGCATCGAGAGCTTCCCGCCCGGCGACTCCTCTCCTGCTTCAAGGGTCTACCTTGAAGTCCTGGGAAAGGACTAAGAGTTGGGGAAGGCCTCCCTGTGCGCCCCCCAAAGATCAAACCTTTTCCGCGGCAGCGCTTCCAAAGAGGCCGGAAGGACGCACCAGCAGGATCAGGATCAGGATCCCGAAGGCAATCGCGTCACGGTAAGAGGAAAGAGCCGATCCTCCCAGAAGGCACTCGGTGAGACCCAACAGAAGCCCTCCAAGGGCAGCTCCCGGAAGACTGCCTATTCCACCGAGCACGGCGGCCACGAAGGCCTTGATGCCCGGCAGCGTCCCCATCAGCGGTTCGATGGAGTGGATGTTCATCGCGTAGAGGACGCCTGCGGCTCCTGCCAAGGCGGAACCCACGGCAAAGGTCAGCGAGATCACAACGTTGCTGTTGACCCCCATGAGCGCCGCGGCGTCGCGGTTCTGGGACAGGGCCCGGAGAGCGAGGCCGAATCGCGTCCTCAGGACCGTCTCGCGGAGACCGATCAAGAGGATCAGCGTGACGGCCATGACCAGGAGGTGATTGCCGGAAACCGTCACGCCGACACCGAGATTGACGCGCAGCGGAGGAAGCAGGTCGGGGAATGCCTTTTGGTTCACCCCGAAGAGGATCTGCCCGCCGTAGGAAAGAAGGAGCGAGACGCCGATCGAGGTGATCAGGACCGCGAGCTTTGGTTGCTCCCGCAGGGGACGGTAGGCAAGTCGCTCGATCACCACCCCGAGGATCGCGCAGACAAGCATCGACCAGATCAGAACCGCCGCCGTGGCGGCCCAAGGGCCTGCGAAAATGTGCTGCATCACGGGGGCGGCGTAGAAGCCGGCAAAGGCACCGACCATCAGGACATCACCATGAGCGAAGTTGATGAATTTCAAGACCCCGTAAACCATGCTGTAGCCGAGGGCGATGAGGGCATAGATCGCCCCAAGGGAAACACCGTTGATCAACTGCTGGAGAAATTCGTGCACGGGTGGAAAGTAAACGTTCCAAAGATAACCAAAAAGGGTTTTTAACCCCATGGATTCCGAACAACGCCGTCCTCCATCGCCGCGTTTCCCATCTCTCCGATTCGCCCATGGTGCAACCGAGAGGAGCCGTTTGGCCCCGAATCAATCCTCAGGCGATCAATTCCCGGTCCCGCAGGAGGCTAATTACCCGATCGGCCATCTCCTCAATCGTTCCGGAGCCGGCCGTGAGGATAAGTTCGGGATTCTCCGGGGCCTCGTAGGGTGAGTCGATGCCGGTGAAGTTCGCGAGTTTCCCGCTGCGTGCCTTCTTGTAGAGCCCTTTGGGATCCCTCTGCTCCGCCACCTCAAGGGGCGTATCCATGAAGATCTCGAGAAACTCCCCCTCACCCACCCGCGCCCGAGCCATCCGGCGCTCGGCACGGAAGGGGGAGATGAAGGCCGTCATCACGATGAGTCCCGCATCCACCATCAACCCCGCCACCTCGGCCACACGCCGGATGTTCTCCACGCGATCCTCGGCCGTGAAGCCGAGATCCCTGCAAAGCCCCCGGCGCACATTGTCGCCGTCCAGCAGGTAGGTGTGCCGCCCCATGTCACGGAGTTTTCTCTCCACCTCGTTGGAAATGCTAGACTTCCCCGATCCGGAGAGTCCCGTGAACCAAAGCACGCACGGCTTCTGGTGCTTGATGGCCGCCCGTGACATCTTGTCCACGTCGAGACGCTGGATGTGGATGTTTCTATCCAAGGGCTCCTGTGGGGTGTTGTTGGAAGCGGCCGGCATCATGACAGAAATCAGTGATAGAGCGGCTCCTGTGAAATCTCAAGATCCACCACCCCAGTACTGTCCCCCTATCTTTAATACGCCTTTTTTGGAGGAAAAAACATCTGCCAAGTCGTGAGGACGACAAGCCAGAGATCGAGCATGAGGCTCCAGTTCTCCACATACTCGATGTCGCAGAGGATCCTCTTGCGGATTTCCTCGTCATCGCCGACTTCCCCGCGCAGTCCGCGTATCTGGGCGAGGCCGGTGATGCCCGGTTTCACAAAGGATCGAAGATGGTAGGGGCGCAGGAGCCGTTGCCAGGCTTCATTGTGCTCGATCAGGTGGGGACGCGGGCCGACCACGCTCATCTCGCCGCGCAGCACATTGAGGAACTGCGGCATCTCGTCCATGGATGTCGCACGCAGCACCCTTCCAAAGGGGTAGATCCGCTCGTCCCCCCTGCTGGCCTGCCTCTGCTCCTCGTGGTCCCGGTCGTGCATGGAGCGGAACTTGAAGATGCGGAAGACCCTCTTCCCCTGGCCATTGCGGTTCTGACGAAAGAACAGCGGACCGGGCGACTGGATGATCTGCATGAGCTTGGTGAGAATGGCTAGTGCCGGAAAAACCGTCAGGAGAACGACTATCGATAACACGATGTCGAAAAGCCGCTTCACAAGCCGGCGCAGGGGATTCTGAAGCGGCTCCCTCTGGAACATCAGCAGGTCGAGACCGTCGGACTCGATGAGCGAGGTGGGTCTGCCGGTTCTGGCACTGAAATCAAGGATCACATAGAGCCGTACCGCCATCAATTCGCAGAGTTCGATTAACTCGACCAACCGGATGTCGTCACGGGGTGGACGGGTCAGCATGATAACGCTGGCCCCGCTTTTCTCGAGGTGCTCCGACACCTCGTCCGTTGTCCCGAGATGGGGAAGACGGGCACGTCGGGAAAGTGAGGTTTCCTGCGAGATGACGCCGACCATCTCGAGGCCGTAGATTTTCTGGCGGCGGATCCAGTCCCTGAGTTGGCGGCCATCGGCGTCATTCATCTCCCCCCCACCCCTGTCCGGGGATAGCAGGATGCAGCGCTCGAGTGCGGTGTAGCGGTAGACCCACTGGGTGAAGAGACGATGCAGCCACAGCTCCGAACCGATCATGAGCAGGAACAGGACGGGTAGAAAACTGAACAGGAAGACTCGGGAAATGCTCACGTCCTTGGTCGCGACGAGGTAAAAGAACACCCCGATGGTCAGGAGCCCCCCCTTCTTGACACCGAGTCCGATCCTGGCATCGGCGCTCCCGCTCATGCTGATATTGCGCCACATGCTCCGAAAGAGGGCGACGATTCCCAGAATGGCGGCCATCACCGCCGCGTAGGCCATGTAGTTCCACCAGGTATTGACAATCGAACCCGAGGCAAAGGCCTGGTAGCATCCGATCCACGCCCAATAACCCAATACCAGCACCACCACCTGAAGTGCCAGGTGGAGCAGGTAAAGACCGTCCCGGCGTTCGCTGATCATCGGACGGGAGAAGCAAGGAGGGGTGGTTCGGTGGCACCGTAGCGCAGCACCAGAGGGATGAGTCGGAGCGCGGCCAGATAGCGGGGCAGGAAACGCGACGGATCGGAGAAAGTCCTCAGGAGCCATCCGAGGCAAAGGCGGTCGGCCCAGCGTGGAACCGGGGCCTGATCGCCGCTCAGAAAGGCGATGGCGGCGCCAATCGCCGCGATGCAGGGCCTGTAATCGAGATGCGTCATGAGCCAATGGCCGAGTTTTTCCTGCGATCCGCTGCCGGTGCAGAGGAAGACATATCGCGGACGCTGTTCCATGAGTCTCTTCAAGAGATCATGATCCTCGACGGGCCCGTTCTTGGGGTAAAGCGGCGCCAGGTGACAATTCTGCAACGAGACGGCAAGCCCCTGCTCCTGCAGCCACGCAAGATTCGTCCGGGCGGATTGGGGGGAAGGCATGACCCAGAAACTGGATTGATGCTTAAAGTTCTCCGAATGAATCAATTCCGTCAAGAAACCAAGGCCGCTCAGACGGTGGGGGCGTCCCAATCCCCGGATGGCCATCAGCACGATGGCCAAGCCACTGTCGGCCAGATTGAGATCGCTGTGGCGCAGGGCCTCGCGATACTCCCGATCACGTGCCAGCTCGCAAAGCCCCGGACCGGAAGGGGCCAGGATCAGCCCCCCGTCGTCCGCCATCGCAAGCGCCTCCCGCGGCGTGACATCGGCGATCCGGACCCCGAGAAGTGCCAGCGATCTCATGGATGATCGGCCTGTTTGTCTCGGAGTTCCCTTAGCTTGCCGTGCACCTCGGTGAAATAGGCCCCCTTGAGAAGGGCGAAGAGAAAACCGCGCGACCCGTCCAGAAAGCCGCCCATGAGCAGGTAAGATCCGAGAAAGTAAACCGGGCCGCAGAGCGGCGTGCGCACGATCAGCGACTTCAGCCGCTGCTTCCAGGTCCATCGTTGGGTGCGGGCCGTCCCACGCTCCGCGGCGAAGAGGCGGGCCGCCTCCCAGGAAGAGTACTCGTTGTGCTTCGCCACGAAGGCATGGATGTCGGTTGATTCCCTGTGGTCGATGCGCGCGCGGATCTCCCCCACCGGCCCCTCGAGAACCGGATGCTCGTGAACCTCCATGTCGAGGGCGCTCCAGCGGTCCTCGTCGATGCGCTCGTACTCGCCAGTCCCGACGCGGAAGAGAGCCAGCTTTTTGAGGGGGTAGCCGCCACGGAGGGGTTTTCCCAGAAAATGAATCGTGTAGTTGAGCCAATAGCCGGCCTTGTCCGAACCGGGGAGGATCCGGGAAACCTCGTCGACAAACTCCGGCGTGAGGATCTCGTCGGCATCGAGAAAGAGAACCCAGCGCGTGCTCGGCAGGTGGGTCCGCAGGAACCAGTTCCGTTTCTTGGGGAATTTCCCATCCCACTGAAAATCAATGACTTCAGCGCCATAACGAAGGGCGACTTCCCGGGTTCCGTCACTGCTTCCGGAATCAATCACCACGACCCGTTCCGCGAATCCTGCAGGAATGGCACCAAGGCAATCCTCCAGATGAACTCGGGCGTTTCTGACCGGAACAGCAATGGTGAGATCAGGCATCGCTTTTGTTTAAGCGGTCGCAGAGTGCTGGAAAATCATGAGCAAAATGATGGGGGTTTGGCGGCAATAGTACCTAAGGCATGCTCCGAAAACAAACCAGTAGATGCTAATATCAACCCTCAAATGTGATTCAAGGCCCCCCTGCAATGTCAATTGTTTTTCCCCTCCCCGTCGGAAACGTTTTTGTCACAGAGATTAGACTCGTCATTAGGGCGGAGGCGGCGGTTTAATAAGGGGTATTTTTATGTCCTCCCCAAGCCGTTTCAAAACCGATCCCGGAATGAGATCGATGACCCGCGCCCTACAGGCCACCGCATCGCTGTTTTTATGGGCCATGGTGGCAATGCCCGACTCCAGCTTTGGACAGGGCACGCCGCCCCCTTCCCCCGGAAATCTTCCCCTACCCTCCGGCGTAACTTTGCAAACAGCCACCCTCGGTGAGATCGGCAAGGCGATCAGATGGGCGATCGCAGCACATCCCGAGCAGTCTGCCTCCATCGCAACGGAATCCATTGCGGAGCTTGTCCGCAACGGGCGGACCTGTCCGCAGATGCTATCCGCCTCCATTCCATCCGCGAAGATCCAACGACTCCTGGTCAAGCCCGGCCAGCAAGTCACCGTCGGGCAGAATCTGGCGATGATCAGTTCCGGGGGCAAACAGACACAGCTCTGGTCCACGGCCGAGGGAACCCTTGTGGCCCTTAACATCACCGGGGGCGACACCCTTGAGGGAGGAAAACCATTCGGCATCATCCGCCTTTCCCAAGCCGGCGTCGACAGCGCCGTCCGCATGGTCGTGGTGAGCGCGGTTGCCGCGGCTCCGTCGCACGTCATCCCCTTGGTGACCTCCGCCAGCTATGCAGTCCCGTCGGCCGCAACCATGATCGCCACCGCGGCAAAGGAGGCCTGCCCCGCACTCACCGCGGAAATCACAAAGGCTGCCGCCGCCGCCCTTCCCCCCTCGTCCTCCCCGCCCACGACGGCATCGTCTCAGCCATCGGCCCCAGCCGCACCGCCGCCCGTAGCATCGGCTTCGGCCTCACCGCTTGCCACTAACCAAGCCACCGGCATTGAACTCCCTGAGGCGGGCCTCACCCCCGCCCAGAAAGAGATGAAACAGGAATTCGATCAACTCAAGCAAAACGGGGGAATCTCCAATCCCAAGCTGGTCGGAGAGGCTGTCAAACGGGTCCTCGACCGGCACACCGTCACCACCGAAATCCCGGCCCCATTGGGCGCAAAGGTCGTTGCCATCCACAAAAAGAAGGGAGAGATCGTCCACACCGGAGACAAACTCCTCACCCTCCGCCTTTCCGACGGCAGGGAGGTGCCGATCCTCGCCAAGCAGGACGGCATCATGCAGGCGGTCAATGTCAGCAAGGGCGGCGTGATCGGCAATACCCGTCCCTCCAGCGCCCGTAACGATCGCAGCGAACCAAACGGTTCCATCCTCCTGACCCTGCGCACCATTTGACACCCCGACTCCCCATGAAACACAACAGACGCTTCGCACCCCGCCGGATCGGAAGGCCTTTGGTCTGCACGACCACCCTGCTCTTGCTCTGCATGTCACTGCTCCCGATCGTCACCGCCACCGCCCAGCAGAGCCCCTCCGTGGGAGGAGTGACTTCCTGCCCGGAGGCCGTGGCAATCACGAAAACCATCACCCTGCTACTCGCCCGATCCGGACTTCCGAAGGCCCAACTCCAAGCCGACATCAAGGCCGCCGTCTCCGCGGCGGTCACTGCGGCGCCTTACGCCGCGGCTGAAATCGCCAAGGCCGCCGTCTACGCCGTCAATGTCAGCTCCCAGCACCTCCCTAAAGAACTGGCTGGTGCCAAGTTGGTGAAGTATCTGGTCAAGCCGGGCCAGGAGATAAGCGCCGGCGATACCATCGCCCAAATCGAGGTCAACGGGCAGGTCATGGATTTCAAGGCCAGCGCCGACGGCGTCATGGGAAATACGGATATTCCGGTGGGCCAGACGATCGGGGAGGAGGATCAGATCTGCTCCAGCAGCCATGACGAGCCGGAGCTCACCACCGCGATCGTCCAGTCCGCAGTGGAGGCGGCTCCCTCCCAAAGATCGGCCATCACTGCGGCAGCGGTCACGGCGGCCCCCTCCCTTGCCACGGTCATCCAGAACGCGGCATCCAGCGTCACGACACCGATTCAAAATCCCAACGGTCCGAATCAGTTGGGCCAGAGCTTCATGCCGGAGAACAACCTGAATCCCTCCGCACTGGAGCCCACCCCCACGCCGTTGCCCCGCGCCACACCGACACCGGTCTCGCCTCATTTCTGATCGTTGATGGAGTGGTCGTTCCATACTTCCCGTCGCATGTGCGCGGAGAGGCGGCTCAAGGCTTGTTGTCTTGGCCTGCTGATCTCCGCGTTTTCGATCGTGCCGGGATCGGGACAAGACGTGACCAATTCCCCTTCACCCGTCGGCGCGCCGGATCAAGCCAACACCACCAACCCGGCCAATCCGACACCCCAGCAAGTACAGAACACCGAGGCGCTTCTCCTGCCTCAGCCATCCCTTCTCCAAGAGGTGCCGACACCCAAGCTCCATGCCTCGAATCATGTTCCCTTCATAGGATCCCCGACCATCCAGATGCCCGAGGGTATGCCTGACTCATCCCCCGAATGGGGATCCGGAGCACCCGGCAACGAGCCTCCGCCTCCTCAGCCCGGGACGGCCGCAACAGACACGGGCTTGCCTGCCGGACAAGGCAGCGTGGTCAACGCGCCGATGACCCCGAACCTTCCCCTCATGCCCGGACAGCAGGATACACCCGAAAAGGTCTCCCTGCCCGGGGACGAGTGGAACGCCTCGGCGAACTCTCCCGCGACAAATCCCGCCATCACCACGGGACAGGAATCCGACTCCTCCACCGGCCTGCCCTTCCTTCGCGCATCGACGGACTTGGGACGGCTGGCCATCCCCATGGTCGAGCCGAACCTCACCGGCCTGCCCAACGCCGCCGAGATGCAGGCTCAGATGAACGGCGGAGCACCCGTGTCCTCGGAGGCCGAGGGAAGACACTGGAGGATCGTGCCGCGTCTGAATCTCGGCACCTACTACGACAGCAACATCTTCATCACCCACGACAATCCCGTGGCCAGCATGGTCAGCCAAGCAGGGGCCGGGTTCGGCTATCAGCTGGGGGGCTTCAACGGGATGGATGGCAACAGCCTCTCGTTCAGTTACGAGGGTACCGGAATCTTTTTCTCGGGAGCTCCCGCCCAGAACGCCTACAATCAGACGGCCCAGCTCCTCGCTTCCTACCAGTGGACCCGTCTGAGAGCGAAACTGGCCAGCAGCTACTACTACCTCTCGGGCCCCAACCGCGACACCGGAAGCTTCGTCAACTCGTCCCTTTTCAGGAACGAACTGGAGTTCGTCTACAGCTACTCCAGCAAGACGGACATCAAGTTTGCCATCGCTGAGATCGGCAATTACTTCGCCAGCGCCAACAGCTCGGAGGCATACTTTGCCAGGCTGGGGGCCAATCATGAGGTCACTTCCAAGATGCGCCTGGGACTCGAGGTCGACGAAGGCTACAATACCCTTCAAAACAGCCCCAACCAGACCTTCCAGAAGTACTTGGCCACCCTGCTCTACAATGCCACGGGCAAACTCAATCTAAGGGCCGACGGCGGATTCCAAGTCACCGAATTCGGCAATAGCGGACAGGCCCCTTTCGGCACCCCGGTGCTGAAACTCGGCGCGGAATACATTCCCTTCGGCGACAAGCAGGCGCTCAACTACACCGAAATCGACCTCAACGCCTACCGCGAGATCTTCAACTCCGCGAGCCTTGTGTCCCAGGATTATGCCGCCACCGGAGTTGCGGTGAACCTGCTGCGGGCGTATCATCAATGGCTACCCGCGATGAATCTCGGATTCGAAGATGACGCCTACTTTGCCACGGCACCCGGCATCTCGGCCACGAGAAGGGACAACTTTGTGTTCATCAGACCCAATCTCGGCTATCAGGCCGTCAAATGGCTGAAGGCGAATGTCTTTTTCGCCTACCGCCAGAATTTATCCAACATCGACCAATATGGGTGGAGCGGCTATCAGGCCGGGATCAGCTTCTCGTCCGCATTTTAAGATCACCGCATGAAGTTTCTCACAAAAGCCGCGCTCCTGCTTCCCCTCGTACCCCTGCTGCTCTCAGCCTCTCCGCGTCTGGTGGCTCAGGATGCCGCGCCGACACCCCAGCAGACGGCCTCCAACTACAAGATCAGCCCCAAGGATCTCGTCGATTTCCGGGTCTTCCAGGAACCCGAGCTTGATTCGGTGATCAGGGTCTCCGGTGACGGATCAGCCATCTTCCCGCTGATCGGATCGGTCAAGCTCAGCGGCCTCACCGTCGCGGAGGCCACGCAGTTGCTCAACTCAAGGCTGAGGGACGGCTACCTCGTCAATCCCCAGGTCAACATCACGGTCCGCGAATTCGCCAAGAAATATTTCACCATGCTCGGGGAGATCGCCAAGCCGGGATCCTACGACATGGTCGGGGAGGACGAGATCCCCCTGCTACAAGCCATCGGCATGGGGGGCGGGTTCTCCAAGATTGCCAACCCCTCCAACATCACCGTGAAACGTGTCGTCGAAGGTCAGGAGAAGATTCTCAAGCTCAACGCCAAAAAAATGGCGAGCGGCACCGATCCCTCCGCCTTCATGGTCCGTCCCGGCGACATCATCACGGTGGGCGAGGCGATCTTCTGACCCCCCTACTCCACGACCTCGGTTTTATGCATCAGCCTGACAGAACGGGACCTCCCGATTCCTCCTTTCCACCATCCCCGGCCCACTATCCTGGCGATTACTCCTACGGCTACTCCCAGGGATCGGGATCCGGCGCCTCGATTGATCCCAAACACCTTTTCTTCCTGATCCTGAGCAAACTCTGGATCATCTCCCTGGTCGTCCTGCTCGGGATGCTGGCAGTGACCTCGAAGGTTCTTAACATGCCGGTTCTCTACAAATCGACCGGGGTCCTCAAGGTGGAACAGCGGGAGGAGAAAGTCCTCAAGGTGGAGAATGTCTCCGGAGAAAGCATCGGCAGCACGGAATACCTGAACACGGTTATCCAGGCGATCACCAGCAGACCCATCCTGCTGGCCACGGTGAGGGCTGAGCACCTGGACAAGAATCCCAGATTCAATCCCGGCGGCGCACTGTCCGACGACCAACTCGCTGCCCTGCTCGGCACCATGGTTGAGGCCCACCTGCGGAGGGGCACCCGTCTCATCGACATCAGTGCCACCACGGAGGATCCCTCCCTCTCCTGCACTCTGGTCACCGGGTTGATCCGCCAATTCCTCAAGGAGGCCGACCGGCAGCGCTCTTCCGTCAGCAGGTCGGCCAACGAGTTCCTCGCCGACCAGGCAGCCAAGCTCAAGGAGAAGCTCAAGGCCTCCGAGAACGCCCTCCAGCACTACAAGGAACTCCACGACGCAATCTCACTCCAGGACAACCAGAACCTGATCGTTGAGAAGCTCCATCACCTGAGCGCCGAGGTGAACACGGCCCAGGACCGCAAGGTCAAGATCGAGGCGGATCTTGAGCAGTTCCGCAGGACCGACCCCTCCAACACCGGGGAGCTCCTCAAGATCCAGAGCGTCGCGGATGCACCGCGCGTCGCAGGACTAACCCAGCAGATCGCCCAAGCCAACGCCGATTTCACGGCCGTCAAGGAGCGTTATCTCGAGAGGCATCCCAAATACATCGCCGCCCGCAACAGGATCAGGGCCCTTGAGCAGAGCCGCGCCGAGGCTGCCTCCAGCGCAGGGGACGAGATCATCAGCCAGTATAACGACGCCTCGGAGAGTCTCTCGAAGCTGGAAGCCTCGCTCAAGGAACAGGAGGCCCGCTCGCTGGACTTGGACAAATTGGGCATCGAGTACAACGTGCTCCGCAGGGACGTGGAATCGGACACGGCCCTCTATTCCTCCGTTATCAGCCGCATGAAGGAGACGGGCGTCTCCGCGGAAGTGGACGCCAGCCCGTTCCGCGTCGTGGAAGAACCTCTTCCCGGGGCTGAGATCCCGACCAAGGGACCGCTGATCATCGCCGGCACCTTCGTGTTCCTCTTCATCTTCTCGGCGGGCGTCATCATCCTCCGGGACATGATGGGATCCTCGATCCGCTCGGTGGACGTGGCGGAGTCCCTGCTCGGGCTCCCCGTGCTCGGCTGCATTCCCGAGCTCAGGCACAAGGGAGATAGCCTGTTCATCCCGGTGGTGGACCGCCCTTCCTCCAGCATGGCCGAATCCTTCCGCACCCTGCGGGCGGGCATCCTGCTCCACGATCCCGACAAGTCCCTCAAGGGGGTTACCCTGATCACGAGTGCAGTCCCCGAGGAGGGGAAGTCTACCACCGCGCTGAATATGGCGGCCTGCTTTGCGCAACTGGGCGATAAGACCCTCATCATCGATTCCGATCTTCGACGCCCCACTCTCAACAAACTTTTTGACCAAGACCGTTCGAAAACGCCCGGACTCTCGGACTTACTTGCCGGAAAATGCACCTTGGAGGAGGCCATTCTTCCCAGCGGGATCCCGAACCTTTTTGTCATCACGGCGGGAACCGTCGCCAAGAATCCGGCAGAGCTCCTCTCATCCCCCACAACCGCCGAGCTGCTTAACAACCTCAAGGAAACCTTCGCCCACGTGATCGTGGATACCGCCCCCGTGAATGCCGTGGGGGACACCGTGACCCTTGTGCATCTCGTCGACCGCGTCTGCATGGTGATCCGCAGCGGAAAAACCCCCAGAAAGGCCGTCCAAAGGTGTCTGCACCTGATCCGTAAAAGCGGTGTCCAAATCACAGGCACCATCCTGAACAGGCTCCACCGCTCCGGTGCGGGTTACTATTACTATTATTACGCGGGAAAGTACGGGAAGAAGAATGGTTATTACGGAGGCGTTTCCTCCAAAACCGAATCCCCCCCCGGGGGCGCTTCCTAAGCCGGATTACTCTCTTGAGGCGAGTCCTCCCTATTTTCGCATCCTTCTGGCCTCGGATCACCCCGAGCGGCCATGTGCGGCAGCTTGCAGCGCGGCTGCCGGACCGAAGGTTGCCGTGCCTTTTTTTTACGTCGGCTTTCCTTCTGACATCCCTCTTCCTGCCGTCGTTGCCCGCCCAAGCCGCACCTGTCACCCGCACCCCGACCAACTCCCCTTCCACCCCGCAGACATCTTCACCTTTGGCACCCGTGCCTCTTCCCGCGGCGCCCACCCAAAACGAGTTGACCGCGGCGGGATGGCGCTTGGTCTGGGCCGACGAATTCACCAAGGAAGGTTGGCCCGACCCCTCAAAATGGGATTTCGAAACCGGGATGCTGCGCAACTCAGAGCCCCAGTGCTACATGCAGAGTCTCCGGAACGCACGCGTCACCGACGGGGGGCTCGTGCTCGAGATCAGGCAGGAACATGTTCCCCGCACCAACACCGGCCGCCCGGCGGAATACACCTCGGCCAGCATCCAGACCGCGGGCAAGGCCTCCTGGCTTTACGGCCGCTTCGAGATCCAAGCCGTGATCCCGCCCGGAAAATTCGTCTGGCCCGCCTTCTGGATGGTGGGGACGGACAGGCTCCAAGGTGTCCTCTGGCCGAAATGCGGCGAGGTCGACATCGCGGAGTATTTCGGCCGTTATTACAACCCGGGCGTCTTTTCAAGCGTCCATTTCTTCAATCCCTCCAAGCCCCCTCCCCAGCATGCGGCCATTATCCAGGGAAACACGAGGGGGCTGTGCGTCACCTCCGTGCTCCATACCTATGCCATGGAATGGTATCCCGACCGTCTCGATTTCTACGTCGACGGCTGGAAGTACAACTCGATCGCCATGTCTCGGATTGACGACGATGGCTGGGGAGCTTTCCGTAAACCGATGTTCCTCCGCCTGAGCCTGGCCATGGACAAGTTCGGGATGCCCGCCGATCCAGCCTTCCTGCCCGCCAGGCTTCTGGTCAGGCACGTCAGGGTCTACCAGAAATCGGGCGCCGGCCTGGACTGACACCCCTCCCCTCGACATGACCCCTCCCCTACCGGTCAGGCATTACTCCCCCGAGCCGCTCTTCTCGCATCCCGTCAGGATGGCGCGATCCATGGCCTCGGATCTCTGGGCGGGAAGGGAACTCGCTTGGAGACTCTTCCTCCGGGACTTCAGTGCACAGTACCGACAGAGTTATCTGGGATATCTCTGGGCGTTTTTCCCACCCCTGGTCAATTCCTTCATCTTCGTGATGCTATCCTCGCTCGGAATGTTCAGGACGGGCTCGACCGGCGTTCCCTACGCGGCCTTCGCCATGATGGGAACCCTGCTCTGGCAGGGGTTTGCCGACTCGCTGGCGATGCCGCTCTCCAGCCTCATGCAGGGAAAGCCGATGCTCACCCGGATCAATTTCCCCAGGGAGGCGCTTATCCTGTCGGGACTCCTCACGGTCCTCTGCAATTTTCTCATCCGACTCTCCCTGCTCGCTGCGGTGATGATCTGGTTCCGGATCATGCCCGGCTCCTCTCTGCTCTTCTTCCCCGTGGCGGCGGCGGGACTCCTCCTTGCCGGCACCTCCCTGGGCCTCCTGATCGCTCCGCTGGGAGTGCTCTTCGGCGATGTCGGCAGGACCATCCCGATGGTCACCTCGGTCTGGATGCTGCTGACACCAGTCGTTTACCCCGTGAAGACCGGCGGGTTGGCGGGTTTTCTGGCATCCTGGAATCCGGCAAGTCCGCTGATCCTGACCGCCAGGGAAGCCCTCACAGGTCAACCTCTGGACCATCTGGTTCCCTTTGCCTGGGTCTTCATCGCCTCCCTTCTGCTCCTGCTGATTGCCTGGACCGGCTTCCGGATCACGCTGCCCCATCTGATCGCGAGGATGGGCGGATGACAAGGTAACCGTTCATCAACAAACACGATGAAAGAAGCAGCCCCGAGAGCATTCGACACTTCAAGACATTGTCTGACGATCCCGCTCGCGGTGATAGTTCTCCTGGCTGGGGTTTCCGCCTTCGGGTCGACTTCTTTCCGACGGGAGTTTGATGTCCGCTCCTTCGGTGCCATTGGTAACGGCGTTGCGAAGGATACCAAGGCAATCCAGCGCGCCATCGACGAGTGTTCCCGTGACGGGGGGGGATCGGTCATTCTTTCCGGAGGCACCTTCCTGAGCGGAAGCCTCGTGCTGAAAAGCGGCGTCACCCTTGAGGTCAGGAAGGATGCCTGGCTTCAGGGAAGCCCCGATTTGAACGATTATCCCGTGATCATCACCCGATGGGAGGGGAGCATGCGGCCTTCCCGCCGGGCCCTTATTTCCGCGGATCACGCCGATAACATCACGATCTGTGGAGGCGGAACCATCAGCGCCGATGGAGCGACGGGTAAATGGCGGCCACCCGCCCCGCGCGGCCCGATGCTGATCGAACCGGTTTCCTGCAACCGCGTCCTGATCCGCGACCTCACGCTTCACCAGTATTACATGTGGACGATCCACCCGACCTACTGCACCGGGGTGACGATCCGGAATGTTGTCTTCGAAACCAGGTTGGGCAACAGCGACGGCATCGACCCCGACTCATGCCGCGGAGTCGTCATCGACTCGTGCAGATTCCATACCGGTGATGACAATATCTCCGTCAAATCAGGGAAAGGAATCGAGGGAGCCTCGCAGGGAATCCCCTGCGAGGACATCACCATCAGCAATTGCCTCTTCGAATGGGGGATTTCTTCCATTGCGCTCGGCAGTGAGCTATCCGGGGGGATCCGCCATGTGCGCATCCGCGATTGCCGTTGCATGGGGGGAGTCGCCGCGCTTTACATCAAAACCCGGGCGGGGCGGGGAGGTTTCGTGGAGGATGTGGAAGCCGAGAATCTGGATGTGGGCCCCGAGCCTTTGCTTCTGATTGAGACCACCTACAAATATACCCCGGACCCAAAGGGGATACCGGGAATCGGGGGAATCACCTCGTTCCGAAACATCACCGTGAAGAACTCCCACTTCATTGGCCAGAAGGCCGTCACGGTCATGGGCACTCCCGAGAAACCGGTCGATGGCCTGACGCTTGAGAATATCAGTGGCACCTGCAGGAACCCTTGGATCCTCTCGAACGCGACAAACGTGACCCTGCGGGATATCCGTTTGACCGGGTTCCAAGGGCCTTCGCTGCTGCTCGACCACACCGAGGGGACGGGTCTAGATGACTTCCCGGCGGGCCCGCCGCCGACCCCCCGTTGAAAGTCATCCCCATCCCGCAGCCCTGCCATCCCAGATGAAAACGGACAACTTACTGAACATCGCTTACCCGCTCATCTCGGGCCCGGAGGACGAGCACTCCTGGATGTGCTATCTCTCCGCGGTGACCGCGCGTCATTTTCACCCCGGGGCGGGGATTTTCTGCATCTGTGATGACCGAACACGCGATTTCCTTCAGGGGACCTCCCATCCCCTGTGCCGTGCGGCCACGATCGTCTCGCTGGGCGATCTGGGAGTGGACCGGCACCTTGCCAGCAGGCGGGCGAAGTTCCGCGCTCATCGCATCGTGGGCGGTCCTTGCATCGAACTGGACGCGGATACCGTTTTCCTCAATCCGGTGGAGGGATTTTTCCCAGCCTCTCATCAGGTCGCCATCTGCCGTGATCAGGTCGATGCGCGGGAAATGGGTCGTTGGCTTGACCCGGTATTCAGGGATCTCGGATGGGCTCCCCTCGCGGAATACTTTAACAGCGGGGTGCTGTTTTTTGGGAAGGACTTCGCCAAAACGGATTTTTTTCAACGCTGGGAAGATGCCTACCTGAAGTTTGTAACCCCCAGGCGCCGGAACGACCAACCCGCGCTTGCTCATGTCGTGAAGGAATCGGATTGTCACTTGGTCACCTTGCCGCAGAGATACAACTTCCCGGCCTACCTCGCCGAAAAAGGCCGGAACAGAGCCTGCATCCTCCATTTCTGGGCTTCGGACAGGATGGCCTACTCCTCATCTCGCTATGCGTCGATTGTCCGCCTGTTGCGGCGGAACCATGAAATGTCCCCGGCAAAAATCATGCGGCTTCTCCGTTCGCGGAGGCCGCTCTTTTTCGGGAACCATCTGCACCGTCACATGGAGACCGGGGACGTCGCCGGCTTCGCAATGCTCGCAGCCCACAAACTCGCGAGAAGGATCCGGAGCAACACCAGGAGATGATGACCGGGACCTCCACTCCACAAGCCGACGAACGGGAACTCCTTATCCGGGCCACCGGCGTCGGGAAAATCTTCTGCAGGGATTTGAAAATCTCCCTGATCTACGGGTTTCGCGATGCCGTGAAGGAATTTTTCCCGTTCCTCGGTGGCGGCAAGACACGAGCACTCCACAAAAGCGAGTTTTGGGCCGCCCGTGATATCTCCTTCGAACTGGAGCGCGGCGAGTGCCTCGGCCTAGTCGGTCATAACGGCGCGGGAAAAACAACCCTGCTTCGGATGCTCAATGGCCTGATCAAGCCAGATTCTGGAAGCATCACCATGAGGGGCAGGATCGGCGCACTGATTGCCCTGGGGGCGGGCTTCAATCCGATCCTGACAGGCCGCGAAAACGTCTATGTGAACGGGGCAATCCTCGGAATGAGTGCCCGTGAGATCGACGAACGCATGGAGGAAATCATCGAGTTCTCCGAGTTGCGGGAATTCATCGACTCTCCTGTGCAGAATTACAGCTCCGGCATGGTCGTGCGTCTCGGTTTCGCGGTGGCCACTTCCTTCCGTCCGGACATCCTTCTCATCGACGAAGTGATCGCCGTAGGGGATGCCCGCTTCAGGTGGAAGTGCCTGGCACGCATCCGCGAACTCACCGAGAAGAAGGTCTCCATCATCCTGGTCTCCCATAACCCCCACGACCTCATGAGGGTCTGCACCAAGGGGCTTCTGCTCGACCATGGCAGGATGGTGGCTGCGGGGAACATCCGCGACGTGCTCCAGGAATACGAGAAGATCCGCCCATCCGGGGAGAATCTCCAGGAACATGCCGCATCTCACGCGGCCTCGATACGGAGTGTCAGGATGGAACCCCGCCTGCGTACGGACGGTCTTGTCTCAGGAATCCTCCTGAAAATCGAAGTGGAGGCAAGGTGTCCCGTTGCCAAGGCCCGCCTCGTCATCGGACTCACTCATTCCGAAGCCGGTCCACTGTTCCATCTCTCTTCCTTCCGTGACCTGGAGTGGATCCGCCTCGATGAGGGCGTGACGCTCGTGGAGGCGGATTTGTCCGGCTTTATCCCCCAAAGGGGCACCTGCAGGACGGAAATCAGCCTGCGTGGGGAACGTCTCGACGAGATCCTCGACACCAGAAGGGGGGACAACCAACTTCAGATAGACGACCCGCTTCCAAACTACGAGGGGTTCGGGGAGAATGGAGCCATCCACCCGGAAGCCTCCTGGACGATTCACAAGCCCCCGGCCAGGCCTTCATGACGGACCGCTTCCCCAATCTCTACCTCGTCGGGGCCGCCAAGGCGGGAACCACCGCTCTTTACGCCACCATGGCAAGGCATCCGGATATCTACGCGCCCCATACGCTCAAGGAACCGAACTTCATGGCGATGGAGGGAAAACCCCTCAGATTCCGGGGCCCCGGCGACATGGTAAAGGGCGGGCAGTTCCGCTCCCTGACCACGCGGGAGGAGTATCTCGATCTTTACCGGCCGGGGATCCGCCTCCGTTGGATGCTTGATGCCAGTCCCCTCTACCTGAGGGATCAGTACGCGCCGGAACGGATCCTGCAGTATGCCCCCGATGCCCGGATCATGATGGTCATCAGGAATCCTATCGAGGCGGCGTTCTCGTTCTACGTCATGTTCCGGCGGGATGGACGGGAGCCTTTCAGGGATTTTCTCAAGGCGTTCGAAGATTCATCCCGACGGCTCGCGGCGGGCTGGGAGGAGGGATGGGACATCAAGGGGTTTTTCCGTTATCCCGCCCAGATCCGGCGTTATCTCGACCTCTTCGAGAAGAATCGCCTGCTCATCCTGCACTACGACGAACTTCGTGCCGACTACGCGGGCGTCCTGAATAGGATCGCGGGATTCCTTCGGATCGATCCTCTCCTCTTTCCGACATCCAGCGGGAGGGAGAACTCCTCCCCGACGCTCCGCAACATGATCCACCGCTCCGCTCCGGCAAGATTCATCAGGCCCGGCTTCGGGATCCTCAGAAAAGCCATTCCATCCCCGTTGATGCGTTTTGTCAGGAAAAGGTATCTGGATGCGCCGGCTTTCAGGATGAAGAAGGAGGAATTCGATTACCTCCTCCGGTACTACGGTGCGGAGATCGACGAGTTGGAGAGCCTCCTCAAATGGGATCTCTCCTCCTGGAAACGATTCCGGGGCGACCAAGCTGAAAAGTCCCGGGCCTGACAACGAATTACCTCCCGATGACATCCGAGCACCGTGACCAAACGCCTGCCCGCCTGTCGGTCATCCTCTGCTCCCACAACCCTCGGCGGGACTATCTGGACCGGGTCCTGGAGGGCTTAAGACACCAAACGCTTCCCGTTGCTTCCTGGGAACTCCTCCTGGTCGACAGCGCCTCCGTGCCTCCCCTCGTGGGCCGGGTGAACCTCGACTGGCATCCCGGTCATCGATTCTTGAGAAACGGGCTGCCTGGGCTGACGCTGGCACGCCTCGAGGGCATCCGCGAGGCGGCGGCCGATCTCCTGGTCTTTGTGGACGATGACAATGTCCTCTCGCCGGACTATCTCTCCACGGCTCTCCGGATAGGCTCAACACATCCCTTCCTCGGAGTATGGGGAGGTTCCGTGATCCCTGTGTACGAGACTCCGCCACCGTCATGGCTGAACGAGTTCGAGCATGTCCTGAGTTGCGGGATCAACACGCGGGACTCGTGGTCGAACGTGCCCTCTCTCTCGGACCCGTGGGTGATCGGCGCTGGCATGGTGATCAGGAAGCCGGTGGCGCTGGCGTGGGCCGCAAGTGTCGGTTCCTCACCCGGGCGAATGAGTCTCGGCCGACGGGGCAACTCGCTGATGGGTGCCGAGGATCTCGACATCGTCCTGACCGCCTGCGAGATGGGACAGGGCCGGGGCGCCTTCAAGGATCTTACCCTTGATCATCTGATCCCCCCCGTCCGCTGCACCGAGGAATACATCGAGCGCCTGCTCCGCATGAACACGGCCTCAATGGAGATCCTGAAGAAGGCCCGTGGCCTGCCGACGGCACCGCCTCCCGGAGAAGGATCTCTCGGAAGCTTTCTCCGGAATCTTCTCAACGGGATGCGACGGCTCCGTATGGGAAGGATAGCGCGGATGAAAGACCGGGCCCATCGAGACGGGCTTGCCCTGGCCCGCGGCACCATGAGCTCAACAACGACGCCATGAACCACTCCGACGCACCCAGCCTGACCGTGGCGCTTTGCACGCGCAATCCCCGCAGGGACTACCTTGACCGTGTGCTTTCGGGACTCCGAGAGCAGACCCTCCCCTTTGCCCGCTGGGAACTCCTGCTCGTTGACAATGCATCTTCCGTTCCGCTCAGGGAATCAGTGGATCTGGGATGGCATCCCAGGGCACGTCATGTCCTGGAAGCATGCGTCGGGTTCTGCCCTGCCAAACACCGCGCGATCCGCGAAGCCGCAGGTGCGATCATGGTCTACGTTGACGACGACAATGTCCTCGACCCGGATTACCTCCAGGCCGCACTGGCACTTTTTGAGGCGAACCCGCGCTACGGCTGCGTGAGCGGCACGCAACGACCGGAATACGAAATCCAGCCGCCAGCCTGGTTCCGCGGGGAATATGAAAGCTGGATCGCCGTCCGGCATCTCACGCGCGACCTGTTTTCCAATTTCTGGCATCCTCTGTCGGAGCCATGCGGGGCGGGAATGGTGGTGCGTCGTGAGATCGTGCTTCCCATCGCCCTGCGCTCGGAAGCCATGGACCAGGCCTGTTTTGAGAAAAACTTCGGGGTCCGCCCTCCGACGGAGGATGTCGAGTTTTCCCATGCGGCACTGGATGCGGGTTTCTTCGTGGGACAGACCCCGTCCCTGCGGCTCACGCATCTGATCGGTGCCTCACGTCTCAACGAACGCTATCTTTTCGGGCTTTACCGGAACAACATCGCGACCGGGCGATGGCTCTCGGCCCGCCGTGCAAAGGGGTCCTCTGTATCAATGTCACCCAGGGAGGCATTCAGGGAGGTCCTCAAGCTCCTGTTCAAGGACAGGATCGGGCGTCGCCTCGCTTGGGAACGCCTGATGGCCTTCCTGATCGCCCGGCACGCCTACCGCGTTTGGCTCAGGACCTTATGAGCCTCCTCTGCACCATGGCGTTCGGGGAACGCTACGCGCGGCAGGCCCGCTATCTGGTCGCAGATCTACGCGACCAGGGAGTCAGGATCCTGATCCTCACGGATCATCCGGAGTTCTTCCAAACCTTCGGAAACGCGCTCGTCCATCCACTGCATCCGCGACGCTTTTCCTACCACTTAAAAAAGGAGGCCGTGCGCGCCGCCATCGCTATCTCGGGTTCCGCCACCTTCATCGACGCGGACTGCGTGATCCGGCCCGGCGTTTCCGCAGACATCCTACGCAAAGCCCTCATCCACGGTTTTTCCCCGGGATTCCACTGTTGGAAGATCTCCCCGATCGCGGAAGCGGGACCTTATCTTTATCCGGCTACGGAGTCGGCCGCCCGCGAACTCGGCATCACCTATGACCGGGACGCCATCACCTGCCAGGAGATGCTCTTCAACGTCACGGCGGAGGGAGGAAAAGAGGAGGTCTTCCTCGAACTGTGGGATCGCTTGGAGGCGCATCCCGGCGTGATCGCCCTCCCGCTGCGCGATCCCGTCCATGGAGGCGGGGGCGAGGGCACGGTCATGGGGATCGCCGCGTCGGGTTCCGGCATCACGATGCACGGCACCGAGGAAATGGACCGCTCCATGTTGCCTCGTGTTTTCTGGCACTGTGCGCTCGATTACCGGATGCGCCCGTACCATAAGGCTAGGGAATCGATCTTGAAACATTGCGGCTTACTTCAACCTGCCGACCTCTCCAAATCAGCCCTGGCATGACGGCAAAGCCTCTTCTCCTCTCCGATGTGAAGATGCCATGGTTCGGCGCCAAAACCGGCTACGAACTCCTGCCGCATTATCTGGAGGGGTTTGGACAAGCTGACATCATCGCTCCCTCGGGAGGTGCTGCTAACCTCTTACTAGGAAAGTCGGCTGCGTTCCTTCTGGGGCACGGAGTCACCAATCATCAACTCGGCGGGGGCAGAGCCCGTGCCGCCCTGCGAATGTGTCTCACGGGGCGCCCTCTCCATCTTCTCTACGCCGAACATCATCTTCCCCACTGGGGGGATTACCCCCCGTGCTTCCGGAACCGATCCCTGCTGACCATCCATCAGCCGGTCGGATGGTGGGACAAGGCACGCCTCCGCTCCCTGTCGCGATTCCGAAACGTCATCCTGCTATCATCCCGCGATGCGGAAACATTTCGCTATCACCTGATGACGGGATCGCGGATCAGCGTGATCAGGCACGGGGTCGACACGGAATTTTTCCATCCCGCCGCGACGCATGACGCGGACCGGATCCTGTTCAACGGGGTCCACCTGAGGAATGTCGGGATGCTCTCGCGCGTCGTCACGATGCTTCTGAACAGGCATCCCGGCCTCCAGATCGACCTCCTGGTTCCGCAGGCGAGGCGTCAGGGGGAGGACTTCAGCCGTCTCGGATCCCTTCCCGGGATCACTTGGCACGAGGGATTGGACGACATGGAACTACGCTCCCTCTATCAACGATCCCGCCTTCTTCTGCTGCCGCTGGAGGACAGCAGCGCGAATACGGCCATCGTGGAAGCGCTGGCTTGCGGATTACCCGTGCTCACCACCGATGTCGGGGGGATACGGGACTACGGCGGCAGGACGGTCTTCCCCGTCGTGCCCAACAACGATGATGTCGCCATGGCGGATCTGGCCAGCCGTTATCTGGAGGATTCCCCC
>Ga0208105_1000199_pt1 | contig 23423 bp, 11 predicted proteins | sample CryBogCBE16Jul07_FD_184574 | JGI IMG/M metagenome (GOLD analysis project Ga0208105, IMG submission 184574) | Freshwater microbial communities from Crystal Bog, Wisconsin, USA - CBE16Jul07 (SPAdes) | ecosystem: Environmental > Aquatic > Freshwater > Lake | place: Crystal Bog, Wisconsin, USA... | reverse complement strand
GGGGGGCTGGGGGGGGGGGGGAAGGGGGGGGGGGGGGGGGGGGGCGGGTTCTTCTTATACATTACCAACAGCCGCACTGGCAAATACAGGCGGCGGCGGCGGCGCGGGTGCCTATGCAGGTGCCGCACAAGCCGCAGGTACCGCAGGCGGTTCCGGTATCGTGATTGTTCGCTTCTACCCCACTCCATCTTCGCGTACACTGATTGGCGATGGATCCGGATACTCGATGGCTGTATCCGCTCAGTCCAATAGTGCGACCACGGACGTTGTCACGATCTCCGATCAGGGCAGCATGGTGGTAGGGAATGTGGTGAGCAATGCGGTGTTCTATTATTTGTATGGTATTGCTCGCGATACATCGAACAACCTCTATGCCACAGATAATAGGAGGATCCGGAAAATCAACGCAGCAAGGGGTATTGTTACTACACTTGCCGGAACCGGTCACCCTACTCAGGCAAGTATTGTGACAGGTAACGGAACAGGCGTTAACTTGCTCGGTGGAACCTCAATTGCCTACAATACATCATTGAATGTTCTATATTTTGCCAACGGTGCATCGATCGCAGGTATGGATTCGAATGGAAACATTACCACCTTCGTGGGAAGTGCTGCTACTGGAAGTGCCGACGGCTTCGGTGCCGCCGCGTCGTTTTCAGATATACGTGACCTGGTGCTCGATAACACGAATACCTACCTATATGTGAGCGATCTTGTCAATTATAAAATCCGACGAATCACGGTCGCTACATCGTATGTCGAAACGATGGTCTTGAATGGGACTGGGAATGCGGTCATAACGCAACCCGACGGTATCTGTTTTGACTCCAATTCAAACTGCCTATATCTTGCGAATTATGGAAAAGGGGTGATATGTAAAATTCCGCTTGCAGGAGGAAGCTTGACACAGACCCCTACCGTGCTCGCAGGTAGCGGAGGCGCCGACACCTATTCGGTCGACGGTATCGGAACAGCTGCAACTTTTACCCGCCCAGTTGGCGTATGTGTGGATTTAACTGGTACAAACGTGTACGTCTTAGACAGTGCATATGGTTTCGGCTCAAAGATTCGTAAGATTGTCGTTTCAACGGCGGTTGTTACAACAATTGCCGGTGGAAACACAGTTGGTTCCCTTGATGCGAATGGAACGTCTGCGCTTTTAGGCTACGCCTGTCGAACCGCATTGATTGATTCATTCGGTTCAAACCTGTATTTCACAGACAACACCAACAACAAAATCCGCAAACTCGATTTGGCGACCTGCAACGTCACGTCCTTCGCGGGAGCGAGTGCATCTGGGTTCTCCGACGGTCTTGCACTTCCCTCCACGTCCACACTGACGACCAACATCGGACTGAGCGTCGCAGGCGGTGCGTTATCACTCTCCTCGAACGTAATCGGAACAACTTCGCTGGTTTCGGGCTACACATCGAACACGCTTCAGAGCATTTCGGGTGTCTGGTCGAACAACTACGCACAGGGAGCAATTATCTACACGTTTTTGAGTGGCACCGGTGGATTCACGGTGCCTACAGGTGGAGTGATTGTGGATTACCTGATTGTGGGCGGCGGTGGTGCAGGTGCTTACGGTGCAGGTGGCGGCGGAGGTGCAGGCGGATTGGTCTATGCGAAGGGTGTTCAGTTGCCAGCCGGAAGCTATACGTGGACGGTTGGAGCAGGTGGCACCGCCGTCACTACGAACACAGTCGGTTCCAATGGTGTCGCATCTTCTATATCAAATAGCGTGTTCGGAAACATCGCCGCGTTGGGCGGAGGTGGCGGTGGATCTTACATTTCGGGATCCACGCAACCAGGCGCAAGCGGTGGTTCAGGCGGCGGTGCGGCCGCATGCAGTCTTGCAACGTCAGGTGGAGCGGCAGCTATCGGACAAGGAAATAACGGAGGTTCGACCGCAGTCGCTTCTGGAGGGACGGCGTCAGCGGGAGGCGGTGGAGCAGGTGGAGTGGGGGGTTCGACCACAGGAACATGGCCACCCGCACCTGGAGGAAACGGACTCGCGATTCCCATCACGGGTTCGAACGTATACTATGCGGGTGGAGGCGGCGGAATGCATCAGAATGCCTCGTATTCAACGACTGCTGGTGGATCGGGTGGTCTCGGAGGAGGAGGAGCAGGTAGTGGTAACGCTGCCTCACCGGTCGCCGTGTCGGGATCGGCCAACTCAGGAGGTGGTGGAGGTGGCACATCTGCCAACTCCATTGTCCCCGGTTCCGGCGGTTCCGGTATCGTGATCATTCGCGTCTACACCAATGCCGGGTCTCGTATACTCATCGGCGATGGATCTGGGTACTTGACCACCTTCTCGGCCCAGTCGAACGCAGTGACGACGGACGTCATGACAATCAGCGATCAAGGCAACGTGAGTATTGGGTTGAGCAATGCGGCGTTTAGTTCACTTGTAGGCGGCACGGCGTTCGATTCCTCATCGAATATGTATGTGGCAGATTTTGCTAATAATCGTATTCGGAAGATTACACCCGCTGGCGTGGTCTTGACAATCGTTGGTAACGGATTACAAGCCTCCACTGCGTCTGGCGTGGGCACGGCTGTATCCATCAATCAGCCATTTGGAATCACCTGCGATTCGCTCGGAAATGCGTATTTCACAGAATATGGTACTTCAAACGTTCGTAAGCTCGTATTGTCTACCAACACGGTATCTACGATCGGAACTGCGAGTGCCACGAATCAACGCAATTTACTTTTAATTGGAACTACGTTGTACTTCAGCGTTGGTGGTTCGGCTAACATCTCAAACATCTCAAACGCGACCACGACTCCATCTGCGGCCGCAGAGTGGGTGACAGCCGCGACACTCGTCGCTGCGGTACCAGGAGCGTCGCCGTATCAGATGGCATACGACGGGTCGACCTATATGTATCTGGCAGCGGGATATGCGATTCTCAGAATCACGGTGGCGAATGGAACCGTATCCCTATTCGCCGGTAGCAACGCATACGCAACAACAGACGGAACTGGAACGGCGGCAAGGTTCAATAACGTGACTGGCTTGTGCATTGATCCGACGAACACGATCTTATACGCATCAGAATACACCGCAAATGTGATTCGAAGGATTACCGTACCGGGTGCTGTAGTGACAACAATCGCAGGAACGGTAGGAACGGCCGGATACCTCGACGCAACAGGAACCAGAGCTATTTTCAATAACCCAAGCCAGTTAACACTCGACTCGACCGGCTCGAATCTGTACATCACCGACCAATCAGGAGCCAAAATCCGCAAACTCAACTTGGCGACCTGCAACGTCACAACCTATGCGGGAACCGGTGTTGCTGGGTTCGCGGATGGTAGTGTGCCGACGACGACGGTGGTGAATAACACGTTGCTTGTGAATTCAAACGTGGGCATCAACTGTAACGCACCATCATATGCGTTGGACGTGGGTGGAAATATGAAGGCACCGGGGTATTCCGTAAACTCTACGAGCAATGATCTGATAAACGGTGCCCCGTCGTATGGGATGGGTACTGCCAACTTCAACATTCTCGGATACACGGGCACGGGGACGACCCTCCCTTTACAGATTGCTCATTATTATGGTATCGCGTTCCAGGCAGGGGCGTCTGCCTGGAATGCTGGGGCTCCAACGTGCGTAATGGGCAACAGCAGAGTGGGTATCAACTGTAACGCACCCGCGTACACGTTGGACGTGAACGGAACATCTCATTTTACAGGGATTATGTCTATCAACACGACATCCAATTCCGACAATCTGACTATATATGGAAGCATGAACGTCTTCAATAACAACATCAACGGCGGTCTTATCACGTTATGCAACACATCAGCGAGTCCGGGTTTCACATACTTCTCCATGCACTCAAATACGAACTTCTATTGTGTAAATAACGGTGTTGGAGTCTATCTTGCAAAAAACGGGAGCAGTTGGACGACGAACTCCGATTCCCGTATGAAAACTGTGCTGTCCGACATAACCAATGCAACAGAAATGTTATCGACTATTACGCCCGTCTATTTCACGTACAACACAGACCCAGAAAAGAAACGTCGCGTTGGTGTGATCGCCCAGAATGTGTTGCCCGTGTTTCCGGAGCTTGTAGTTACAAACCCAGACCCAGCCGAGATGTTGGGTGTGGACTATACCAATTTTGCCGGACCCCTCATCGCAGCCGTCAAGGAGTTATCGGCCCGTCTGTCGAACGTTGAAGCACGGTTGAACGCGTCTTAAAAACAGGGAGATAAGTAATAGATGTCCGCACTCTCGACATACGTTCCAGGGGTGGGCGTGGTGACATGTGCGCCTAATATCGCAATCGGTCCCCCCGGTCCTGCGGGAGTGAAAGGGTCTACGGGTCCGACTGGAATCACAGGTCCAGAAGGTCCGAAGGGAATTCCGGGCACTGCGCTACAAACAGGTACGACTGGGTATACTGGATACACTGGAACCACGGGGCAAACGGGAACTACGGGTACCACGGGTCCAACCGGACAGACAGGCGCGACCGGTACCACGGGTCCGACTGGATTTAGCGTGACCGGGACCACAGGCACTACGGGACCCACAGGTGTGTCAACAGGTCCCACAGGTCCGACTGGACAAATCGGAACCCCGGGAACAGCTGCGAACACGGGACCGACTGGACCGACTGGACCCTCTGGATTCACAGGCGCCACAGGTCCCACGGGTCAAACTGGTCAGACCGGTTCTACCGGGTTCACAGGACCGGTGGCGTCAACGGGTCCCACGGGGTTGACTGGACCCACTGGCACAACAGGCGCCACGGGATGGTCTGTCACGGGTAACACGGGAACGATGGGACCCACAGGTCCGACGGGAATCCAAGGTCCTATTGGACCCGCAGGTCCACCTGGACAAATAGGCGATCGCGGATTTCCCGGTCCGACAGGAATGACAGGTCCCACTGGACCCACTGGCTCCTTCGCAACTGGAAATACGGGTCCAACCGGTCCAACAGGACCGACGGGTCTTATCGGCTCAACAGGTTTTACGGGGAATACGGGTCCAACGGGCACTACGGGTGTTATCGGCTCAACCGGTCCGACCGGAATGACAGGTCCTACCGGATTCTCGGGGAACACGGGATGTACGGGTATGACAGGTATCACTGGACCAAGTGGATACACGGGTACAACGGGCATGACGGGTCCAACCGGTATCACTGGACCTACGGGAACCACTGGACCTACGGGAACGACTGGACCTCTCGGACCGACGGCACCAACGGGAATGACCGGACCGTCTGGATTCACTGGATTCACTGGCTACCAGGGATGGCTGGGTCCAATTGGACCGATGGGACCTACCGGACCCACGGGACCCACTGGGTACCAGGGCACGCAGGGATTCATGGGACCGAGCGGGAAAACCGGCACAACTGGATACACGGGTCCTACCGGAACGAGTCTTCCCCTGACACTGTCGTTTGCATCGAATGTGGTCCCGGTGTTTAGCGCGAGAGCAGATGTCACATTGGCTCCGACCGTTACAGCGAACCGGATCATGACGCAAGGATGGACCATTTCCAACGTACAGTCTGGAACCTACTTGACAGGTTTCCGGTGGACAGCCGTGGGAAATGTGTGGACAGCCACTGCGACCCTAACGGGCTCTGCGGGAAGTAGCCCGGTACAGACGATTTACGTGTATTATTATTACCAATAAGAGTAACGATGTCATCATACTACCCGCGAGGTAGTATCTCCTACATAATCCCACTTGGACCCGATGTCCGACAGATACCGGGTGCAATTGGCGGAACAGGGAGTACGGGACCATCTGGACCGTCTGGTGTGACTGGACCTGTCGGTTTTTTTGGCGCAATTACGACGGGTGGTGCGACTGGGTATAGCGGACCAACCGGAGTCCCTGGAACTATAGGCACGATAGGTCCAACTGGAACCACTGGAGTTCAAGGACCTACATCAACGGGTCCAACCGGACCTCGCAGCCCGACCGGATCCACCGGACCCACTGGATACACGGGTCCTTCGAGTACAGGTGTGACAGGACCCACGGGTGTGACGGGAATCTTCGCGATATACGGCGCAACGGGATTCGCGGGTCCAGCCAATGTATGGACGGGACCGAATGGAGTCTACGGTCCATCAGGTCGCACCGGGACAACGGGTCCAACCGGAGTGTCTGCGACTGGGTACACGGGTCCCACTGGATGCGTTGGACCTTCTGGATATACTGCGAATACAGGACCGACGGGATATACTGGACCGACTGGATTCTTCGGTGTAGTCGGTCTTCGTGGTAACCAAGGCGTTGCAGGAATCGGACCGGGCGTGAAGGGTTCAACGGGTCCCATCGGGCTCTACGGTCCATACGGACAGATGGGATTCGCCCTTACACTTGGGACGCCCGATGCTCCCAATCTCCCTGGACCCACGGGAACAACTGGCTTTGCGGGAATTGGTCAACAAGGCGACACTGGAACCACGGGGTGGACCTCGATGACGGGTACGACGGGCAAAACGGGATATACGGGCTGTTTGGCACCGTCGGGTCCCACCGGTACAACCGGTCCCACTGGATTCACTGGACCTACCTCCATGTACGGTCAAACTGGAAGCACAGGTCCGACTGCTGCGACTGGACCCACTGGACAGGGGGGAGCTTCCGTGTCGACGTATGCGCCCCTCACTGTCATCACAACAGCTCAGAATCTGCCGTATTTCCAGAGCGTAGCGGATCCAACCTCCACATCGTGGGCAAGCGCATCGACCACAAACCTGACAGGAGTGGCATACACGATTCCAAGTATTGCATGGAGTGGAACGGTATGGGGAGCTGCGACGTCGGCGGGCGTGACGATATCCTCCGACAGCATCAATTGGTCTACACCGTCGGGTCCAGTGGGAGCGACAAGTTTCGCATGGGGAGGTGGAAAGGGTGTAGCAACGACATCAACGAGTTTGGTGACGACTGCGAACAATGGAACCACGTGGACAAGCAACGTTGTAGCCTTTACACCAACCGCGGTTGCATGGAACGGGTCTTCATGGCTTGCGGTAGGTACGGCGGGCGTGGCTACGAGCTCCGATGGACTTACGTGGACAGTGACATCGGTTGGATTGAATGCTACGTGTGTCGCATGGAACGGCTTGTATTGGTTAGCGGGTACGTCAACAGGATACTCGTGGAGTCTGAACGGAACCGTGTGGTCAAGCGGTGCTAATGTGACAACTCCCACAACTGCGGTTGCGTGGAATGGATCTACGTGGTTACTGGTTGGAGGCAATGGGACAACACTTCTTCCCTACGGAGTCTTCACAACTGTGAGTTCAACAACCGTATCACCATGTACAGGAGTCGCATGGAACGGGTCCGTATGGATCGTGACATCCGGAAACGGCGTATGGGCAAGTTCAAATGGAGTGACATGGACGCAGTCGATCACTGGGTATAACGCAGCAGTGGCTACACAGCAGGTTCTTCCGTACGTGTTCACACCGATTGGTCCCACAGGCGTTACAGGTCCTACCGGAACTCGCGGTTCAATAGGCTTGACCGGTCCGCTCGGTCCAAGCGGTCAAACGGGTACGACTGGACCTACCGGGATTACGGGCATGTACGGACCCATATCTCCGTCTGGACCCCCCGGTCCCACTGGACCGACCGGATGGCAAGCGGCTGGACCCACGGGTACAACCGGAATCAACGGGACATCCTTCAACGTGCGCGAGATTACACTGAATCAAATAACGTTCACCACATCCGTCGAGAACCCATTTGGGTCAACCTTCAGCATTGCCGTCTCAACCGGCGTCCCGTCTTCGCAAGCTGTAACGGTTAACCAGTTCTTGGGGCTGTTAACTGACAACACGCCTTTATGGTTTCCATCCGCCACCTTCACATCCGTCTCCGGAACATGGCAATTGAACTTAACCATAACCCCTCTCGTTACGTTACCACCCGGGTCGTACGCGTTACAGTCCGGGGCAATAAAGATCAATGCGTATACATAATGGATATCGCAGACAACTGGGTTGTTACGGTACGGGCATTGAAGGACGGTGAGAAGAAGAACGGCACGGAACCCTACGATGTCGAGTGCTTGTGTAGGGATATCCTTCGCTACATGCGTCGCGTGCGCATTCGGGACATTGGGCGGTTCAAACAGCGAACAGGCTTGGAGTACGAAGCCTTTATCAAAACACTGATAGCCTACGACCATGAGCTCGTACAGCGAATTGTGGGAGATGACGATTTTTGGGCGGAGACAACGGGCTTGTCCAAACGGTAAAACGAATTTCCGGCTTAGGAATACTCTACTCCACTACACAATGGGCGACACAATTACGGGCGTCCAGTTCGGCATCGCAAACCCCGACGACATTCGACAGCGAAGTGTCGTGGAGGTTACCACCGACAAGACCTACCAATCCGGACAACCTGTACCTAACGGCGTCTTCGACACTCGGTTTGGCGTCATCGAGAACGGAAAGGTCTGTCCCACCTGCAAGCACACAAACCAATTCTGTCCTGGTCACTTCGGACATATCACATTGGCTCGTCCCGTATATCTCTACCAATTCTTCGACTGGATCGAGAAGCTCACGAACATCGTCTGTCTGAATTGTTCGAATCTCATTCTGGGCGGTGAGCAGGTGGCTGCACTGACGTCAACCGGACTCGCTCGTTTCAAGGAAGCTCGTGATATCGTGGCTAAGCTTCGTACACAGGGTCAGGTGAAGCCGATTGCATGTTCCACCTGCCACACGCCCTTCTTCCGCAAGATTGCGCGTGTTGCGGGCAAGGCTGCGACCTTGGAGGGGTTTCCTCCTGGTGATCCAACACCGCCGCCGGTTCCCCTTCAAGTCGAGCTCATCCTGCGCGCCTTCCAGCGTATCACAGACTCCACATGCGATGACATTGGGTTCAATCACAAGTTCTCGCGTCCCGAGTGGATGATTTGTACCGTGCTGGCTGTGCCGCCGCTGACGGTTCGTCCTTCGGTTGTGATGGACGACAACCAGCGCATGGAGGATGACCTGACGCACAAGCTCATCGATGTTCTTCGCAACAACCAGCGTCTGCGTGACAAGATCGACAAGGGCGAGACGGCTGATATGATTGACAAGTACACGGCGATGGTTCAGTATGACGTGGCGACGTATGTGGACAATGACATCAAGGGACTTGCGCCAGCGGCTCAGAGGTCTGGACGTCCTCTGCGCACGTTGAAGTCTCGTTTCGGAGCCAAGACGGGACGTGTTCGCGGGAACCTGATGGGAAAGCGCGTTGACTTCTCAGCTCGGTCCGTCATCACACCCGATGCGAATATCGAGCTGGATGAGCTCGGTGTTCCCGAGGAGATTGCCACGAACCTTACGTTTCCGGAGATTGTGAACACCTTCAATCGCGACCGTCTGAGCTTGTATGTCCGCAACGGTCCCGACACCCATCCCGGAGCCAAGTCCGTATTCCTCAAACAGGATGGACGCGTGGTCAATCTCCGTTTCGTGAGCCCGGACACGATTGACCTTCGTGAGGGTGATGTGGTCCACCGCCACCTGATTGACGGAGACATCGTGCTCTTCAACCGCCAGCCTTCGCTTCACAAGGCTTCGATGATGGCACACCGTGTTCGCGTCCTTCCCTACTCAACCTTCCGTCTGAACGTATCGGCGACCCGCCCGTACAATGCGGACTTTGACGGTGACGAGATGAACATGCACGTTCCGCAGAGCATCGCATCTGCGACGGAGCTGCGCTACCTTGCGTCGCTTCTCCGTAACATCATCAGTCCTCGCACGAACAGCCCGATTATCCAGCTGTTCCAGGACACGATGACGGGTATCTTCCGCATCAGCCAACCGGGCGTCACGGTACCCGAGATGATTGCGATGAATATGCTAGCACGCATCAAGCGCCCCTTTGTTCGCAAGAATGCGGAGTGGACGGGCGCCGAGCTGATTTCGGCTGCGTTTCCGATGCTGAGCTTGAAGGGTGGCGTCACGATCGAGAACGGACAGCTGACGTCTGGAATCTTGAAGAAGTCTGCGTGTAGTCAGCTCATCCACATTGTCTATAACGATTTCAGCCCTCAGCGTTGCGGTCAGTTGATCAACGATATCCAGTCGATTGTCACGCAGTTCAATCTGTACACTGGCTTCTCGGTTGGTACTGCGGACCTGATTGCGAACGTGGAGACGCAGCAGTTCGTGTCAGACAAGCTGAACGAGGGTCGCACAGCCGTGTCCAAGATCCTCTCAGACGTTCATGGCGGTATCTTCGCGAATATCTCCGGCTCTTCGGATGGTGAAGAGTTGGAGGACCGCATCTCGTCCGCATTGAAGGATGTCGCTGCGAAGATCAACGAGGCTGTGGTCAAGAGCCTGCCGAAGGACAATGCGATTGTTCAGATGGTCGATTCCGGTTCAAAGGGAAGCCCGCAGAACATCACGCAGATGGTGGCATTGCTGGGACAGCAGCTGATTGAGGGCAAGCGTGTTCAGTACACGCTCCAAGACCGCACACTCCCTCACTTCGCTCGCTACGACGACGGCGTGGAGTCCCGTGGATTCGTTCAGAACTCCTTCATGAACGGTCTGCTTCCCGCAGAGTTCTTCTTCCACGCCCAGGCTGGACGTGAAGGTCTGATTGATACCGCAGTCAAGACCTCGGACACAGGCTACATCCAGCGGCGTCTGATGAAGACGATGGAGGACCAACACGTCGAGCACGATGGTACAGTCCGTAACGTCACGGGCTCAATCGTACAGTTCGCGTATGGCGAGGATGGGATTGACTCGATTGCTGTCGAGGGACAGACGTGTGAATTAGCCACTATGTCGATGGAGGATGTGTACCGCGCCTTCGCAATGAGCCCGGCTGACGTCAATACCTTCATGAAGACAGAGGTCACGGAGGCACCGGATCTGGTGGACGAAATCCTCGCGGACCGCGACATGCTGGTGCGCAATGTCTTCCGGTTCAAGAAGAATGACCAGGTGTTGGCTCCAGTCAACTTGAAGCGAATGGTAACGTCGTACTCGAACGGCTATGCGACCAAGACGGACCTGACACCCGCGCACGTGGTTGAGTCAATCAATGCGTTCATAGCCAAGTTCCCCACGAACAAGGTGTTCCACGCACTGCTGCGGTTCTACCTCGCACCCAAGAAGGCAATCCTGGTTCATCGTATGACGGAGGTCTTGTTTAACGAGCTGATGTCTGACATCGAGTTCCGGTACATGAAGGCTCACGTCCACGCGGGCGAGATGGTGGGTGCGCTCGCAGCGCAGTCGATTGGTGAGCCGACTACGCAGCTTACCCTGAACACCTTCCACTCTGCGGGTACAGCGAAGGCGAATGCAACCTCAGGTGTGCCGCGCATCGAAGAGCTGCTGTCCGCGTCTCCCAACCCGAAGCGTCCGGGCAACACGGTGTACTTCGACGGGGCTGTCTCGCAGAATGACGCCATTTCGATGATGAAGCGTATTCAGCGCACAACGCTTCGCTCGATCACGAAGACGGTTCGTATCTACTACGACCCCTACCCTCTCGCAGGCACGGTGGTGGATGAAGACCGCGAGACGCTGGAGATGTACCGCCAGTTCAGTTTGGAGAATGAGACGGAGTGTGGTTCTGCATGGATCATGCGCTTGGAGCTCAATGACGTTGAGATGTATGCACGTAACGTGCGCGACCTCACGGAGATTCAGGCGAAGCTGTCTCGGAACAACCAGTTGAAAATCTTGAAGTGCATTACGACCGACACGTCTGCGAAGAAGCTGGTGCTGCGCATTCAGTTCGACGGGTCGGTTGTCAAGAACCCGACCTACATTCGCTTCTTGGAGGACAAGATTCTGGATACGGTGCTGACGGGTGTGGATGGCATTGGGCGCGTTCACCTTCGTACGATCAAGAGCGAGCAGATTTACGATGACACGGTAGGCGGATACGTGACGCGCGATCAGTATGTGCTGGACACGGAAGGTACGAACCTCCACGACCTCCTCGTGTTTCCGGGCATGGACAAGACGCGCACGTTCTCGAACGACATTCACGAAGCCAATGACGTGTTGGGCATTGAGGCTGCGCGCATGTGCCTACTGGACGAGTTCAACGAGGTGTTCAGCTCCGAGAAGGTGAATTACCACCATCTGAGTGTCCTTGTTGACACCATGACATACAGTGGTCGCATCGTACCGGTCAACCGTTTCGGAATGAAGAAGAATGAGACGGGTGTACTGGCTAAGTCCTCCTTTGAGGAGACATCGAAGACGATGTTCGATGCTGCGGTGGTAGCGGAGTATGATACGATGCGTGGCGTCTCAGCGAACATCATGTTCGGTCAGAAGCCACCGTGTGGAACAGGGTTCGTCGATATCCTGATTGACGAGACGAAGTTGCCCGAAGGTGAGGACGTGGTCGATTCTCATGCGTTGGAGGATGCGAACAAAGCTGTCGACTCTGTACCTGCATCAAGTATTCGCATCGAAGACATTGCGATCTCATGGTGAGAGAACGGCATGAAGAAACGTAAAGACAAGCGCACCGAACGTAATGGCTAATGTCCAATAGGTGATGATACAAATACGCTCAAACGGTCTCACTCGCTGCACCTCAAGGTCATCGAGTGAAGCCATTGCTTTTTACGCGCGGTGGGTGTGAAAGTTGTGTGGAGAAAGGGTAATGGCGAGCTCGAGCCTCGCGTCGGCTAGCTCATATGAGAATCCAAATGTGAGGAAGGCTGGCTTGTTGGCGGCGGCGAGCATCACCGTGGCAGTCTCCGACTTGGAACTCGCTGGGGGTACAGCGAATGATCTTGACATAAGAAAGGCAAAAGCTGACGCCAAACTGGCAGCAGAGAGCGACTTTTTAGTAGCATTAGCGAACGATGCAGGAGGTGCTATGGACCAGGCGAAACAAATCGGAATATCAGCAGATGTAGGCTTAGGGGGGGGAGTTGCCAAGTTGTTAGAGGAAATCAAACGACGTACCGATGCGGCGATAGCGGCACGCCGATCTAGTTCAATTGCTCGCGATACCACCGATGCGGAGGAGGACGAGGACGAGGAAGAAAGAGAGGTGGAGAGGGGAGATCCGGCGGAGGATGACTCTCAACTGTTATTGGGTGATATTTTTGCCGACGTCGTGGCTGAGCCGTTTCCACTCGAGTCCGGCATCCCCGTGATTGCTGAGGGAAACGAGGAAGAGGAGGAGGAAGAGGAGCCGGTGATGGCACCGCGGGCGGAGGCGGAGGCGGAGGCGGTAATATCGGCGGTGCGTCGTGAGAGAAGGCTTTCGCTAAAAGCGCTCCAGAATCAGGCGACGGCGGCAGCGGCGGCAGCGGCGGCAGCGGAAGCGGAAGCGGCGGCGAAGGCGGCGGCGAAACGGCGAGCCGATGAGAAGGCAGCCAGGGCACGGGCTGAGCGTGTGGCGGCGATTGCAGCCCTAGAAAAGAAAGCAGAACAAGCCGCGTTAGTAGCAGCAGCCGTGAAAGGACCCATTACAGAAGCAACAAAACTACGGAGCAAACCGGGGTATGCAAGTACGACTGGATCGAGGGGTACCATCGCAGGGAAGATTATAATACCGAGCATACGTCTCGAAAAGGCAACCCCCGATCAACAGGCAATCGCTATTCATGGGAGGACGAATTTTGACGATCGTACAAAGAATGGCAAAGCATGCTGTGCCCTCTGCGGAGTCCCCTTCTCTCGAAGACAGGGTCAGCACGGAAAGAAATCGGGGCTGTCGATTAGCTATGATCATTTCGTGCCGGTTAATTTTGCCGCAATTGTATTCCGTGTCTATTCTCCTGGAACAAAGTACTCGAACGCCGAGTTCGGCATACTTCGTAGCATAGGCGATATGGTGTGTTGGCACTGTAATTTCGAGAAGTCGCAAAGGTTGTTTTTGACATGCCCTACACCGGGTACATTTGCCGGGATGCGGGCTAACGACAGGACTATCGGAGCGTTTCTGGACAAGATGCTAGTCAGTACACACGCATCGGGTATGGATGAACGTGGAGACTCTACTCTGGTGAACTATATCCGGGAGTGTTATGGTGAGGGGGATGAGGCGAAAAGGACATGGAAACAGGCGCGAATGAAGGTTATCATCGCTCGCGCGAATGGCGTAGCAGAGCTTATAAAGGAGCACGTTGACTATGACAGGGCAAAAACTCGATACCTGGCGACCAGGATGGTTATTGCAGCACAAGATAATGAGCTCAAGGGGCAGCGTTCCTTCACGGAGTTACCCCTCGCCAAACAATACATTGAACGCAGGAAGATAATTGCATCGAAGTTTGCCGAACTTGAAGCGAGTCCCGCCTGGTTACGACCATGGAAGGACAGTGTTGTCATCCGCGATCAAGTAGAAAAAGCCAACCAACCGTTTAGTGTTGCGCCATGTCTCGACTGTGGTGAGGGGCGACCAGCTAAGCGCACAAAGTCCGGCGGGGCTCGCACTCGTCGTCGTCGGCTGCCCAAACTCCTCTAATCATAACACAATGGCTAACCTGACTCATCCGGAGTTGGCAGAGATTCGGAATGAAACTCTACCTGTGGCGTCGTTGAGAGCCTTGCAGGATCTTCGTACAAAACTCTGTGACGTTTCGTCGTCAGAGTACACGCTTCAAAGCGTCCAGAAGTTCCTGCGCCGTGTACTGTCGCCCGACAGTCCGACGCGCAATCTCCTGATGGTTCACGGTACGGGGTCCGGTAAATCCTGTTCCGCTATTCAGATCGCAGAAGAGTACATTCTGCGCCCTGAGTTTCAAGAGAAGAAAGTACTGGTGGTCGCAGGACCCGCAGTCCAGTCCAACTTCAAGACGGAAATCTTCGACATCAACCGCGTGTCGCTCGACAAGACACAGACTCTCTTGTCGTCCAAACAATGCACGGGACGTCGCTACCTCGATATGCTCCTTCGCATTGAATCTGAGCCCAAACAGTGGAACGTTCCCGATACTCGTATTCGTCTTGGAACCCTCGCGGATCGTATCATCAACGAGTTCTACGAGTTCACAGGCTACACGAGTTTCGGTGCGATGTTGAATCGTAAACTGCTCGAACTCAAACCAGCCGACGCAGAGAAGTGGATTCACGAGACGTTCGATAACCGCCTGGTGATTATCGATGAAGCCCACAATCTTCGCGAAGGCGACTCTGAGATGAAGACGGTTTCAACTGCGTTGGAGAGTCTCGTCAAGATGGCAGAGGGTCTAGTGTTGGTATTACTGACCGCGACGCCGATGTACGATAGCTATGAAGAGATTGTGTTTTACATGAACCTGTTCTTGTGGAACGACCGTAAGCAGCCTAAGGACAAGAAGCTCACGTCCTCGGAGTTCTTCCTGCCCGACGGCTCTGTCAAGACTGCGAAGGAACAGGTATTCCGCGACTGGGTGCAGTCCTACGTGTCCTACGTCAAGGGCGAGAACCCGTTCACGTTCCCGTTTCGCTTGCCGGCGCCTGAACTGGACGAGTTACCGGTACCTCTCACTGGATTCTCTGGACAGGAGATGGGTCCTGCGACGCGAATGAAGTACCTATCCGTGACGGCGTCGACTGTGTCAGGTGAGCAGAAGAAGTTCATTGACGGAACACGTGGAAAGGACGGAGAGGACGAGGAATCACGCAAAGCCTTGATGATTCCGACCATCAGTGTGTTGCCCGGAAACAAGGAGTTCGGTGAGGTGTTCCGCCAAGCGGGATCACAGTGGCAGTATGTGGGTGAGCCGTGCTTGACTCCGGACGGCTTGCCAGGTGTCGCTGCAAAGTTCGTCACCGTCATCAAAGCCATCGAAGAGTCAAAGGGAGTTGTCTTGGTGTACTCGAACTATGTAACGCGCGGTTCTCGCTTGTTCGCAATGGCATTGGAAGAACACGGATACGTCCCAGCCAGCGGTCCTCTGCTGTTAGCCAACCCCGCATTCAAAGGAAAGAAGAAGGGCGAATACATGCTGCTCAGCAGCGAAGTCTCGACGCCTCAGACCAATGCCCTGCTTCAACTGGCTCGGTCCGAGAAGAATGTCAATGGCGAAAAGGTGAGGATCATCATCACAACACCTCGCATCTCAGAGGGTGTGAATTTCAGGTATGTGCGCCAAGTCCACGTGCTCGATCCCTGGTGGAACATGAGTCGCATTGAACAGGTCATTGGTCGTGCGTTGCGCACATGCAGCCATCAAGCGTTGCCTTTCGAAGAGCAGAACTGTTCCGTCTACCTCCACGTACTGCGGTCTGAAACGGAACACGAGTGTTTTGATGAGTACACGTATCGCACAAAAGCCGAAGACAAGGCTGTGAAGATTGCGAAGATTCGGCGTGTACTTGAAGAGTCCGCAATGGACTGCCCGATTCAGGTGAGTCTGAACACACTGCCGCAAGACTGGAAGGACCTCGAAGTCCCTCAGCGTCGGTCCGAGGGGTCGGCGGACGTTACACTGCGCCTGAAAGACATGCTGTCGCCCATCTTCTCGGAAGGCGATGCTGCCCAGTGCCGCGTCCGACAGTCCGAACCAACCGAAGGCTACGTGCGCCCATTGTCGACATACTTTGACGTTCGTGATGAAGTCTTTGCGCGCATGGGTAAATTGTTCATTGATAAACCTATCTGGGACCGCGAAGAGCTCATCACCGCTCTCAAAGCATACCAGCGCGAGGTTGTCATCTTCCTTCTCCAAAACGCAATTCGTACGGGATTCAAGTTCAAGGACTCGTTTGGACGTCCCAGTCTGCTCCAATCTCGCGGCGACTTGTACGCACTCAGCCCGATCGGCGTGGAGAACGGTACATTGGTCGAACGCACGGTCCCCCCATCCGCGCGCGGCGACGTACTCATCGAAGAGGTGAAGGAGGAAGCACCAAAGGAAGACACAGGCGTCCCGGATTTAGCCACGTTAGTCTCGGAAATCAATGTGCAGGACCCATCGCTACAAATCATCCAAGGCGAGGGCGAACCTACACGAAAGAAGAACAAGGTTGTGCGCGAACTAATCGCAGCGAACACGGCGTTCATCGAGAAGATTCGCGTCGACTTTGCAGCTGTACTGCCTGGCTACGTGTTTGACCACATGTTGTCGCGTGAACAGAAGATTGCCTACCTCCGGTCTCCCGCATCGGCTGGATTCGTCTTTGGCGATCGTCTTCGCGTTCCAGGTACGACCATCCTTGTTCTTGGACACGAAGACTACGACCCACCGGATCCCATTGGAGCGGATCGTACAGCCGTTCTCGCATGGGTGACTGCGCTGAAAGAGCGCTATGCGTCCACACCTCCTACGACAATGATCGGTACACTGAAAAGTGACGGCTCGTTCGCCATCGCAAAGTTCACAGAGAAGGACGGTGTCTATACACGCGTCTCCGGTGAGAAACGCACGGTCCCGATCGTATGTGGTACGGGAACGAATACGACGGCTGAGGTTGCGAAGCTGGCTCTCTATACCGACGTTCGCAGGCTCGGTATACCGGAAATCCCCAAGAAGTCCACATGGACTCGCTGCAATGTCATGGAGCTGATTGCTCGTGAACAACATAACATTGTCTGGTATACGCCGGAAGAGATGGATGTGTTGTTAAAGTCGAAAACGAAAAGCGGAGTGTAAAGACAACAGCCTCACATGGATCCTGTGTTTGAGCGACGCGAGTTAACTCGTCCTGTTCATGTGAATGCTGCGAATCTCCAACGGAATATTCACGTCAGTCTTCTGGCGCAACTTCGAGCCAAGTACGAGGGCGTGTGTACGCCTGAGGGGTTCATCCAACGCCGCAGCATTACGATCGTGGAACATTCGCTTGGACGTGTCAATCTGATTAAGGGTGGCGTCGAGTACTCGGTTCGTTTCCAAGCGGACGTCTGCATGCCCCATCCGGGACAGACGTTCAGGGCGCCGGTGACTCTGCGCAGCAAGATTGGTCTCCATGCCGAGCTTGTACCCATGAAGATTCTGCTTCCTCGCGATCTCCACATCGGGTCTGGGACGTTCGAGGATGTCAAGGAGAATCAGGAGGTTGAGTTCAAGGTCATTGGCTCTCGGTTTCAGCAGGGTGACGATTCGATTGTTGTCCTAGGAACGCTGACGTCCATTGTCAACCCGGCTCTTGAACAGGTTGAGGCGGTTGGAACCGACGCCGCCGAGCCGGTGATTGCAGCCTCTACACCCGGTGACCAGAACGAGAAGCGTGTTGTTCAAGTTGCCCCAGAGGTTGCGAAAGCCGCCGAGGGTCCGGCTCGTCGTAAGAAGCTCGTGAAACCTCCACCCGCAGCTAACGTAAATGAGTAGGTCACGCAAAGAGATTCTACGCGACCGCATTGATCACCTAGGCGTACACGAACATGCCCAGGTGTTTGCGATCATCAAACGGTATACGAACGAGTTCACTCGCACAGAAACGGGTGCCCTGGTGTCGTCGGAGTCATTGCCCGAGGATTGCATCTCCGAGATGGAACGGTTGGTCGCTTTTTATTTGGATCAACGCAAGCAGATGGACGCGGATGACCGTGTGAGGAAGAGTCTACGAAAGGAGTAAATGGACATTACGCTGGACGTGGAGGCTACACTCATCACAGAGGAGGAGATTACAGCCTTTGTGAACCGTGTAGTCGAACGCGAAGAGATTACGATTGTTGCACTCGATCACACTGGGTTCGCAACTGCGCAGGAGATGATTGCCGCTCAATTGCCTCTGCCCGATCCGACGTTCGGGCGTGGGGAGGTGGTTCCGTGTACGTACGACGTGGGGGCTCAACTGAACTGTCTCGATGCTCATGCTGCGGACTTTGGAGAGATGATACAGCAGATGTTTGAGGCTGGAGTTGAATTGAAGTTGACGCAGGACGCTATGGAACAGCTCGTTGCAGAGAAAACGGATAAACATACTCCGACTACAAGGTAAGGGCACATGGAGTCTCTTCTCTCGACATCTGCACGGGAGGACCTTGAATACCTGGCAACCTTCATCAAGAACGCGAATGCGGAACTTGAATGCAAGGTACTTTCTTCACAAATTCAGACGAAGGATATTGTCGACCGCATCATCAAGGCTATCCGGGAGTTCACAACGGGTGAAGCCTCCGAACACGTCTACGTCAACTTCTGCTATCCGGACGGATTGCGCGTCGTCGTCCGCGAAGCCATGAATATCCAGAAGGTCTTCGCAACCAACAGCTTCAAGGGAACCCAGCTCAAGGTCGAGCGAAAGACGCGCTACTTTGGCGGGCATGGTCCACGCGAGGACATGGTGGACAGCCCCGACTCAGGACTTCGCTTCACTCTTCGCAAGGAGGAAGAGATTCGTCGTGACTTCTCCGGGTCTCCGTCCGATGCGACAGCCCATGTTCGCGTCATGAATCGCAAGAGTTGGAAGACCCAAGACGGGCTTCTACAAATCGACCTCTCGATGGTGAGGTCCAAGTTCAAGGGAATGAAGACCTTCAATGAGCTTCTCGCCCAAAACCCATCGTACGAGTTGGAGGTGGAGGTGGTGAATCGCACAGCCGATCCGAAGTTGATTGTCGAGTCTCTAGTGGTTCACTGCGGGTACCTCATCGCTGCCTTTCAGGGCACGTCGTACCTGCTGTCATCCTCCGACCTCAAGCGGTACGAGACGGAGTTCGCAGCCAGCGGACACCGTTTCATCAACCCCGTCACGATGAAGCGCCGCCATGTCCGCGCCGACCGTCCGAACAATATCCTGAGCGGCTACACAGTCACAAACAAGGCAGACGGACAACGGTGCTTCATCGTTGTCATGCGTGACAAGCGCGCTGTCCTTATCCGTCCAAACGGGACAATCTCGTGGACCGGTATGACGGCTGTGAAGGACACGCATATTGGTGACGTGATTGATGGCGAGCTGATTGAGGACCGCAACCTCTTCTGCATCTTCGACGTATACTCGTTTCGAGGCAAGAACACGACTCGCCTTCCGCTGTTCACGACCGACGAGGATGTGGTTGCGAACCCGCTCTCGTCGCGTCTCGGATGTGCTCGCGAGTTCGTCGCTGACATTCGTCGCGACTTTGTTACCCAGCCGATGGGTCGTATCCTTCGCGTGGAGACGAAGCTGTTCCTCGCAGGAGACGGACCTGCGATGGAGGAGGCTGTGAACACGCTTCTGCAAACCAAGTTCGAGTACGAGACGGATGGTCTTATCTTCACGCCGCGTGCGTCGCCTGTCGCACCCATGGCTGACCGCAAGGGGAATACGTGGACCACCGTCTACAAGTGGAAGCCTGCGGACCAGAACAGCATTGACTTCCTGGTCCGTTTCAAGACAGAGGAAGTCTTCGACACGATCTTGAAGGCACCCGTGTTCAAGGGAACGCTCTACATCAGCCGCACACGCGGATACGACATCGTCTATCCCTGCGAGACCATGACGGGCGAGTACACGCCTCCGCAGCTGCCCCCTGACCTTCGAGTGTTAGCCGAGACGCGAGACCGGTCACCCGGGGTGTTTCAGCCCTCAGTGCCTCGCAATCCGTCCGCGTGCGAGATCGCACTCCCCCTGAATCCGAAGGGCGTGCCGGTTGACCACAAGGGACAGCGAATTGATGACAATACGATTATCGAGTGTGTTCGGGACGTGGACACCGACCGCTGGATTGTGCTCCGGACTCGCTATGACAAGACGCACCAGTACCGCGTGCTCCACCAGCCGCAGTTTGGAAACGACGTCGCAGTTGCGAACTCGGTGTGGACCAACATTCACGTTCCGGTCACGGAGGAGATGCTGACAACGTGTGTGTCGAATCCGCCGGATGACACCTTCGAGGACGACCTCTACTACCGCGATGATCTGGGGTCTCGTGACCGCGTGTTGAAGGATACGTATGCCTTTCACAACAAGATTAAGGCATCGCTCTACAAGCAGTATGTTCAGCCGGGAACGACGCTGTTGGAGTTGGCAATGGGTCGCGCAGGTGACCTCTTGAAGTGGAAGGAGGCGAAGCCGAGTCGCGTCGTCGGAGTGGACATCTCTGGGGGCAATCTGAATTCACCGGTTCAGGGCGCATGCGTTCGGTACATTCGAGAGTCAGGCGTTCCGCCGGCTCTCTTCATCGTAGCTGACATGACGAAGCCTCTGTACGAGGAAAACAGCCGGTATATTCGCATTCTCGCGGGACTGGAGCCTGCACCGACTCCGTACCTCCAACAGTTCGCGGGCATCCGCCACTTTGATGCGATCTCGTGCCAGATGGCACTGCATTACGCGTGTACCTCGGAGGATGTGTTCAAGGTGTTCGTCAAGAATCTCACTGACCACGGAAAGGGGTTCTTCTTCGGCACGTGTATGGATGGGTCTTCGGTGTATGCCTCCATGTTGGGCAAGAAGAGCACACTGTTTCGCGCAAACGGGCAGGTGTTTGGCGAGATGACAAAGTCGTACGACGATGGTGACACGTGGCGCGAGGAGTTTGGACAGATGATCTCGGTTAAGTTGGAGAGCTTTGAGAAGCCGATGGATGAGGCGCTCGTTCCGTTCGGAAAGGTGACGGAGATGCTCGCGCACGCGGGATATGAGCTTGTTCGCACCGAGATGTTCTCGGACCTGTATGCGAAGCAGACAGCCTCGACTCTGACGCAGGAACACCAAGCCTTCTCGTTCCTCCACCGAGCCTTCGTGTTCAAGCGCGCAGCACCGAAGCCGGAGGAACTCCCCGAGGAGCCGAAGCCCGAAGTCCCCGAGGAGCCGAAGCCGAAGGCTGTCAAGAAGAAGCTGATCAAGGCGCCAAAGGTTGCGGAGCCCGCAGCTCCGGTTGAGGCGCCGGTTCTGTTCTACGGAGCGGATGAGAGCAAGGGTGAGTATCGCTTCATGAGCAATATGTTTGTGGCTCCCTTTGAGGTGGATGGCATGAAGTTCCCCACGGTCGAGCACTACTTCCAGTGGTCCAAGGCGATGATGTTCGAGGGTAAGGATTCCGAGCAGGCTGCGAAGATGATGAAGCCGCCTCGTAACAAGGAGTACACCGAAGCCAAGTCGGTCAAGGCATTGGGACGGAAGGTCAAGGACTTCAGTCCAGCCAAGTGGGATGAAGTAAAAATTGACATCATGAAGAAGGCAGTGCGTGCTAAGTTTGTCAACCCGGAGCATGGGCTCATGGAGAAGCTGACAGCCACCGGAGACCGCGAGATTGGCGAGGCGAACCCTCGCGATAAGTACTGGGGCATTGGAACGTCTGCGGATACCGAGGATGCGAAGAACCCGAAGAAGTGGAAGGGTAAGAACATGCTCGGCGTGATTCTCATGGAGCTCCGGAAGGAGTTTAAAGACGCAAGCAAGGAGGAGAGTAGGGCAGCGGTGCCTGGGGACCAAGGTCCCACGCCTCCCGTGTAGTCTAGTGGTTAGGATAGGGCTCTTTCACAGCCTTGACCCGGGTTCAATTCCCGGCACGGGAACGTAGAGGTATAGTGTAGTGGTCAGCACAGCGGGCTTTGAGTAAGATGAATAGCTCAGCGGTAGAGCGTTCCCTTTACACGGGAAAAGTCTTGGGTTCGACACCCAATTCATCTAAGAAACCCGTTAACCTCGGTTCGATCCCGAGTACCTCTAACGTCCATAAGTTAATGGTAGACTATCAGATTTCCATTCTGACTGCGCGGGTTCGATTCCCGCTGGACGTAAACTAACTTTACTCCCATTCACTGTACATATCACCATACCGACGAACCACCTGTCCGCGCTCCGTCCACTCCTGGTAGAGTGACGCGGTCTCAACCTGCGTGACACGAGCCTTGCCCCACTTCCACGGCTTGACCTCGTGCTTTGCAGGGTACTTTTCCAGTGCGACCAGCACGTGGTGCAGAGCATCCTGCATCTCTGCCCGCTGGGCAATGCGTGGAAGTGCCCGGATGTTCGCGGGTTCACTGAACTCTGCAACCTTCTGCAGAAGGGTCTCGCGAAGTCTGGGAGAGTGCTGAACGATCAGCAGATTGTTATTCTTCACAATCTCACGGAACACCTCGATAACTGCGTCCGCCACCTCGTAGATCGGCGGACGTACTCCGACCCTCCGGGCTCGTCGCGCATACAAAGCATTTGCCTTCGTCACCTTCTTCATCAGGTGCGGAACTACAATGTTCAGCTGGTGCGCGACGATGCGGTCCTTGGGAATCTTGTTCGGTGGCGTGCGGTCGCCGGGCGGGGTCATGCGGTTGACGTGGATACGGTCCTCCCAGCCGAGGAAGGGCATGATGCAGTAGCGGAGAACGTCGCCGGGAAGGGTGTCGAGAAGAGTAGGCTCGCCAACAGGCGTGTGGTGGAAGGACATTTTGGCTGGAGGCTTCTATACCTATCATGAACTCACACAATCCATTTTCTGCCGTATTAGCTCAGTGGTAGAGCACCGGTCTTATGACAGCGAACCCAAAGGTTCGCTCCAACTCACCGCATTAGCTCAGTCGGTAGAGCACCGGCCT
>Ga0208105_1000198_pt1 | contig 23439 bp, 26 predicted proteins | sample CryBogCBE16Jul07_FD_184574 | JGI IMG/M metagenome (GOLD analysis project Ga0208105, IMG submission 184574) | Freshwater microbial communities from Crystal Bog, Wisconsin, USA - CBE16Jul07 (SPAdes) | ecosystem: Environmental > Aquatic > Freshwater > Lake | place: Crystal Bog, Wisconsin, USA... | reverse complement strand
TTCGCCAAGCACCGCCTCCTAAAACTCCGTTCCATCCCTAAGGAAAAGTTCCTCCTCCACCTCAAAGAATGCGAGTGCCGTTGGAACCATAGACACCATAAAATCTATCCCATCCTTCTCAAACATCTCCGCCAGTACCCACTCTCAACTACATAAGACCCTAAATAATTCTATAGCCGTTCTTTGGGGCGGCATCGGGCGTTCTGCTGTGTCGCATCGCTCGGGCAGTAGCACAATGACTACAGCCGCTTCGCTTGATTCCCGCAGACCACCCCATGGTGCCCCCAAATTAATGGCCACATCTTTATTTAAAACGCTCTAGCGGCTCTTGTCGTGAGCAACTCCCGGCGAGCAAGGCTATGGAGGTGTGGATCCACCCCGGGGGATGCGGGCAATACCCGAGTGACTGCTGACTTGCTTACTCAGCAGGGGCCGTTTCCGAGCCGTCGTCGGGAGTTTCCGTGGATCCGGAAGCTTTCTTGGCGGCCTTCGCCTTAAGTTTTTCCTCTTTCTTTTTCTTTTTCTCCATCTCCTTGCGGCGTTTCTCGAATCCGTAATTGATGTTGGCCATGATCGTCGTTGCTCAGGGTGTGGGATGCGGAATCACCTTTGTCGGCGATCCCTTGGTGGAATCCGCCCATCGGGCTGTCCGAATCCGGACAGCAATGCCATGAAATGCTTGCCGTGGAGAGGGGCTTGTCGGTGGGATGATTTCCTCAGGATAAGTCGGCATGGCCGCTTCCGCGAACGAAATCTCGGTCTCTGCCAACAGAGTAGAACGCGTTTTGAAAGCGATTCCCCTTGCGGAAGGGCCAAACTGACCTACGTTGTTTGCGTTCGAATTTAACGATTGGTTGCGTGGTGAATTGTCAGTTGAGTTTCTCAACGGTGATTTGAAACCCGGTTCTCGGGAACGGCTCTGATTAGTGGAATTTCGTCACCAACAAACACATCACCATGAAACTCTACGTAGGAAATCTCTCCTTCGATACCAACGACCAGGATCTGCGCGAACTTTTCGAGCAGTACGGCAAGCCCACCGAAGTCTTCATCATGTCCGATCGGGAGACCGGTCGTTCACGCGGGTTCGCCTTCGTCACGATGAGCAGTGCCGAGGAGGGTCAGGCCGCCATCAATGCCCTGGAGGGCAAGGAATTCCAGGGCCGCAACCTGCACGTTAACGAAGCACGCCCCCGCGAGGAGCGTCCCCAGGGTGGCGGCGGAGGCCGTTCCTTCGGCGGTGGCAACCGCGATCGCGGTCCCCGTCGTTACTAATACCCCTTCATCAAAAGGCGGGGCTTCCTCACGGAGGCCCCGCTTTTTTTGTGCCCCGGGATACAGAGCGTCAGCTCCCGAGCTTGGGGAGTGTCACGACCAGTTCCTCGCCGCGGCGGTCAACCTTCATCTTTCCCACGAGGACGGGACCGGGAAGACTCATGGTCTGGGAGTATTGAAAGCCGCGAGCCATGCGAAGTCTACCGGATCCTTCGGTTCTTTCATTCCTTACCTCGATCGTGAGCATCCTATTCCTGAGATTTACATTGACCTTGGAAAGGTCCTGTCCCGGCAACGATACATGCACCACGTAGCGATCCCCGACATCAGTGAGCGAGGGGATGACTCCGTGGGAGGCATTTTCCAATTCACGTTCCGGGAACCCTCCGAGGAGCGAAGGCATGGCAGGCATCGGGATTTCCGGGAATCCCCCCATCATTGCCGCCATGTCCCTCTGCATCCTGTGCATCTCGGAAATCATCATGGCAAATTCGCCTTCCGCCCGAGCGTCTGTCGGTTCCTGTGTCAGAGGGGTGGGGGCATCAACGGTGGAGGTGAATTCGGATTGAGTCCCATCTTTGGGTACCGTGACAATCAAAAGTCCCCTGCTGACGGAGCGGTCGATGCTAAGGCTGCCATCACGGCAGGAGCCTTCGATCGAGATGTCGCGGCGCACCCGCGGGAGGCTGCCGTCGGCGGGTGCCTCCACATGAAGGAAGCCGCCCTGCAGGTTCACTGCAATTTTGGAGAGATCACGGCCGGGAAACTGCAGGTAGACCACATAGCGATCGGCTTTCTCCAAGAGGGATATCGTTCCTTTGGGACTGGGGAGGATGTCTTTTCTCTGCGGAACCGCCTCCCAGACGGGATCGGCCCCAAGTCTGGGTAGGATACCGAAGAGGGTTATCAGGACTATCAGGGAGGCTTTTTGGGCGAAATGCCAAGAGTCTCTTTTCATCGGTTTTCTGGGATCTTTCCCATTCGACAACCGATCCCCGGCGGCGTTCAAAAATTTTCCGATGCCCGAAAATCGCCTTTCCCTTGGAAGGCAATCCCGCCCGTCCGACGCTTATTCCTCGAGCGTGGACAGGTTCTCCAAGGCTTTCTCAACAAGGGGCTCCGGGAGGGATTTTTTGGGCTTCACCCCGAGTTGGAGGAGCTTCTGGGCCTGGCGGATCGCGTTGTCCTTGCCAGTCGAGAGCTTGGAGTAGGCGCCGTCGTAGGCTTCCTGGGCTTGGTGGAGCCGGCTGCCGAGGTCGTCGAGGTCCTTCACGAAACCGGCGAGTTTTTCATAGAGGGAGGCCCCCTGCTCGGCGATCTCCTGGGCGTTACGGGTCTGAGCCTCCTGCCTCCAGAGATGGGCGACCGTGCGCACCACGAAGAGCAGGGTGGAGGGGCTCACCAGGAGCACGTTGCGGTTCCAGGCATCCCCGAAGAGGTCCCTCTGGTGGGTGACGGCCATCATGAAAGCCGGTTCCAGCGGGACGAACATGATGACGAAATCGAGCGACTTGAGCCCGTAGAGTTTCTGGTAGTTTTTCTCGGAGAGGCCGCGGATATGGGTCTGAAGCGAGGCGATATGGGCCTTGAGCGAGATCTCTCTCGCCTCGTCGTCCTCCGCCGTGACGGCCTGCTGGTAGGCGTCCAGCGAGATCTTGGAGTCGACCACCAGGCGGCGGTCACCCGGCAGCTCGATCACCACATCGGGCTGGAGGCGGCGGCCTTCCCCGGTCGTGTGACTGACCTGAACATGATATTCCTGTCCTTTGCGGAGGCCGGAGGCCTCGAGAACCTTCTCGAGGACGAGTTCCCCGTAGTTGCCCTGGATCTTGTTGGATCCTTGGAGGGCGGTAGTCAGGTTGCGAGCCTCCTCACCGATGGTCCGGTTGAGCTCGGCAAGCATCTCCACCTGCTTCTTGAGCTCCACGCGATCTTTGCCTTCCTGCACGTAGACTTCCTCGACCTTCTTTCGGAATTCCCCGAGCTGCATCTTGAGCGGGTCGAGAAGGGTTCCGAGACTCTCTTGGTTCTGCTCGGCAAAGCGTTTGGATTTTTCCTCAAGGATCTCGCCTGCAAGCGCCTTGAACTGATTGGAGAGGATTTCCCTGGCTTCGTCGAGAAGGCGGATCTTGGCGGCCGCGGACTCTTTCTCTCCTGCGAGCGCCGTCTCAGCGCTCACCCTTGCAGCGGCTTCCTGTTCCAAGCGGGTACGGATAAGTGAGAGTTCCGACTCGAGTTCCCCGATCCGTTGCTCCCGGATGGAGATCCGCTCCCTGAGTGCTCCGTCGTCCTGCTTGCCGCGTCGCAGCAGGAGTACCAGGGCCGGGATGAGTCCCAGCATTATTCCGAGGATCATGGGAACGGCCGTCATGGAAGGGGATCTTACCACATCGGCAGTGAACCCAAGCGTAAATGATCCGGAGCCCTATCGCGGAGGAAATGAACAAAGAGGAATGATGAGGGATGAAAAGGTGAAGCTAACCGCTGGGAAGCGGTGCTTGGAGCAGCCCGTTGACTGCGTGAGAGGGTGAAAAGAATTACTCGAGAAACAGGGCTCCGCACCGTCTTCGGGCGTGACGGTTGGCGGGGAGGTTGATTTTCGCGGGACCTTTGGGATCAAGCAGGGAGGCGGTGCGTTCGACCTCGGCAAAACCCGGTTCCTCGACGCCCTGATTCTTGAGCCATGCATGCAGGACGCGCCTTCGGAGGGCCGGATGGAGATCCCGGAGTACTTTCACGGGAAGTTTCTCGTTCAGTGCCATGGGTGCCGAGAGTGAAGAGAGCAGATTCTCCTCGTCCGCGAGCAGGCGCGAGTTCCTGACGATCGATTCCTTGAAGGATGGGCCGAGCAGTTCTCCGATCAGCGGAAGGACCTTGAGGCGGAGTTTGTTGCGCGAGGCTTCCGCGACGGCGTTGGTGGCATCCTCGCGAAAACGAAGCTTCCGCTCCTTGAGGTAGCCGAGCAGTTCCTCCTTGGTGATGCCGAGCAGAGGACGCAGAAGTTCGAGGCTAACTCCATCCACGGTTCTCGTGGAACGGGGCTTCATTCCGGAGAGTCCCGCGATGCCGGAGCCGCGCAGGAAGTTAAAGAGGCAGGTCTCGACCTGATCGTCGGCATGGTGTGCCAGAAGCACGGAAGTGCTCCGGTGCTTGCGGGCCGTTCGAGCAAGGAAGCCGTAACGGGCGTGACGGGATGCTGTTTCCAGGGAGTACTTGAGTGAAGCGGCGAGTTTCCGCACATCGCTTTCCCCGATCTCAACGGGAAGATTCTGCTTTTCAGCGAGTTTTTTGACGAAGGAGGCGTCGCCGTCCGAGGCCTTGCCCCTCAGACGATGGTTGAAATGAGCGACGACGAGATTCCGGTATCCGGCATCGATCAGAAGATGAAGCAGGGCGACGGAGTCAGCCCCTCCGGAAACAGCAACGATCAGCTTCCGACGACTTTCAGGAAGAGTTGAAAGGGGAAGATTCACGGGGATGAAGGGGATAAATGGGATCTGGAATTCAATCGACGGAAAGGCCTCATGCTTCAGTTTTTATCCCATCCCCTTCATCCCTGTGAGTTACCCTCTTACCCGATTTGTGCCGCTCCGAAGTAGGGCTGGAGCGGCTCAGGCAGGATCAACGGACCGCCGGGCTGGGTATGGGTTTCCAGCAACGCCACGTAGAGTCGTGCCAGCGCCGTGCCTGAACCGTTCAGGGTATGGCAGAACTGATTCTTTCCGTTGGTATCCTTGTAACGGAGGTTCATGCGGCGTGCCTGATAGTCACCGAAATGGGAGCAGCTGGAGACCTCGAGGTAGGATCCCTGTCCAGGGGCCCAGACCTCCAGATCGTATGTCCGGCGTGAGGAGAAACCGATGTCGCCGGTGCAGAGTTCCAGCACTCGGTAGGGGAGTTGCAGGAGTTGCAGGACCTTTTCCGCGTCCGCGGTGAGGGATTCCAGTTCCGCAGCGGCCTGATCCGATGTGCAGATCTTCACCAACTCAACCTTATCGAACTGGTGCACTCGGATCATGCCGCGGGTCTCTCGTCCCGCCGAGCCGGCCTCGCGGCGGAAGCAGGGGGTGCAGGCGGTGTATTTGAGGGGAAGTTCCGCCTCGGTGAGGATTTCGTCGCGGCGGATATTGGTTACCGAGACCTCGGCGGTCGGCGTCAGGAACGAGGCTCCATCGTCGAATCCGTACATGTCCTCCTCGAATTTCGGAAGCTGTCCCGTTCCCTCCATGCACTCCCGGCGCACGAGCACCGGCGGGGCGATCTCGGTGTAGCCGTGCGAGCGGGTCTGGAGATCGAGGAGAAAGTTGATCAACGCGCGCTCGAGGCGGGCACCCGCCCCGGTGAAGAGGATATAGCCGCTGCCGCTGATCTTGGCGGCGCGCTCGAGGTCAAAGAGTCCGAGTCGCTCGCCGATTGCCACATGATCCTCGGGATTGGAAGGTCCCGGTTCGCCCCAGTGACGGATCACGACGTTGTCGGCGGCCTCACGGCCCTCGGGGATTTCCGGGGCGGGAAGGTTGGGAATTCCCAGGAGGAGATTGCGTTGTTCGGCATCGAGTTCGGCAGCGAGGCGCCCGAGTTCCTCCATCTCGTCGGAGAATCCTTTCACCTGGGCCTCCAGCACGGAGGAGTCGCCTCCCGATTTCCGGATCCCGCCGATCTCCTTGCTGAGACGGTTTTTCTCGGCTCGAAGGTGCTGGACGCGGGTTTCGCTTTCGCGCCGGCGTGCATCACAGGCAAGAACCTGATCGACGAGGTCGATGTAGTCACCGGAACGGGTCCTCAGACGGGCCTTGACCAAGGCCGCATCCTCACGCAGAAGTCGGATATCGAGCATGAGAAAAGGCTAAAGGCTGACGATGGAAGGGGGAAGGCAAACAAGTCGCTGGGAAGCGACGCGTAAGACTGCCGAAGGCAGCCCCACAGGGGCGGTACTGCTTGCCGGGAGGCAAGTACCGTCAAAAGACTGAAGGGAAATAGGTGAAATGGGTGATTTGGGATTCCAAGGGCATCGGGTTGGGGACAGCATAGCTTTTATGTCGGAACGGAATCAGGTTGGGATCTGCCAGAGTGGCGTTCTCCTTTTCGACGGGGAGTGTGCTTTCTGCGCCTCCTCGGTGCGATTTATCCTGAAGCATGAAAGGGAATCTTCCCTGGGTTTCGCTCCGAGAAAGTCGACAGCCGGAATGGACCTTTGCAGGCGGCATGGCATTGATCCCGAGAGTGTCAAAAGCATGATCCTGATCCGTAATGGGGAGGTGTTGACCCACAGCGATGCCGTGCTGGCCGTGGCCGCATCTCTGAAAGCCCCTTGGTCTTATGCCTCTCTGTTGCGCATGATCCCGCAGTGGCTCAGGGATGACGTTTACGCATTCATCTCCCGGCATCGTCAGCGACTCTCCCTCGGAAAAAGGAACTGTGACCTCCCGCGGGAAGAGTGGAAAGGCCGGTTTCTCGGATGACCCCCTCTTGAGGGATCTTTCCGCTTAAGCCGAAAAGCTCTCCCCGCAGGAGCAGGTCGAGACGGCGTTCGGGTTGGTCACCTTGAATCCCCCCTTTTGAAGGTCGTCGCTGTAGTCGAGTTCGCAGCCGCTGATGAAGAGGGCGCTCTTTGGGTCGACCACGATGCGCACACTTCGTGACTCGACAAGGATGTCGCGTTCCTTTGGCCCGTCCACTAGATCCATCTCGTACTGGAGTCCCGAGCATCCGCCTCCGATGACGGCGATCCGAAGCGCTCCCTGCGGGCGTCCCTGTTTCGCAAGTTTTGAAAGCAGGTGAGTAGCGGCCGCCTCGGTGATGCGGCAGAGTTTCTCGTTCCCGATCTTCCAGGGAAGAGGTGCTGTCTGCGTCTTGCCGGTCTCGTTCATGGGACCTTTTTATTCCTGTTCCTTGGTCCCGTAAAGGGCCGCCAGCAGTTTCCGGGTGCGCGGGCCGGGTAGGGCCCCTGCATGCATGGTGCTTGGGATGAAGGCGAAGCCGAAACCGTACTCCGGATCGGCGAAGGCGATCGAACCGCCTGCGCCGGGATGGCCGAATGCAGAGCGCGAGGGACCGTAAATCCCGAATGCATTCGTCATGAATCCGGCGGAGAAGGAGGTCCCGTCGAGGAGCACACGGTCGGGACCCCCAGAGAGCGTGCTCCTCATGGACGCAAGCGTTTCGGGTTGGAACAATCCTCCTCCGTCATCCGCAATCAATGCATAGAACCGGGCGAGTGAATCGGCTGTGGCAATGGCTCCCAGGGAGGGGAGTGAGGCTGATCGCATGGCGGGAGTATTCATGACACTCGGGGTGAGCGTTCCCCCGGGTTCGCTCAAAGCGCGTCTGGTGAGGGAAGAGGGATCGCCGAATGCTTTGGAAAACGGCCCTGGGGCGGGAGGTGTCTTCGGCGCGATCACGGTCGCGGCCGAGGGCATGAGATCCTCAGGGAGTCCGAACCAGAGGGAGAGGTCTAGGGGCTTGCGGAAAAGATGCTCCCAGCGCTCTCCGAGCGTTTCACCAGTGACGCGACGGACCATTTCGTCGAGCAGAAAGCCGAAAGTGCGGGCGCCGTAGCCGTGCGATCCGTCGAAATCCCAGTTCTGGGACTGCCCTGCGAGCGCCTTGCAGACGCTCTCATGATCGGTAATCGCAAGGCCCTTCCGATCGATTGCAGCGAGTCCAGCCCGATGGGAGAGGAGTTCCGCAAGAGTGATCCGATCCTTGCCTGAAGCACCGAATTCCGACCAGAGGTCTGCGACGCGGGTAGTCAGCGGGATGCCCTTTTCCTGCAGCGCATGAAGGGTGACGGCGGCCGCCACCCCCTTGCTGGCTGACCAGATGAGGCACGGGGTTGCATCAGTCCAAGGGATGTCCGGCGAGGCCTCTCCTCCCTGGAGCGAGACGATCCCCCGCCCATGCTGCCAGAAGGCGAGCGAAGCGCCTCCGGCAGGGGTTTCCGAAAGGATGTCGCGGAAGGCTGTTTCCAGTCGCTCTCCCGCTGCGACCGTATCGAACCCGATCATTTCTCCAGCTCCTCCCTGATCAGGGCGAGGTCGGGATCGTACCGCGCGAAGTCGCGATAGGCGGAGTCGAGGGCAAAGCTCTGGCGGAGGCTTTGCAGGGCGGCATCGTGATTTCCCAGCACCGCCTCGTAACAGCCGATATTGTAGTGGAAGGTCGGATCCTTCCGCAGTTCCTCGGGGCCTTTCAGCAGGAGATCGCGGGCCTCGGCAGTGCGCCGCAGTTCATGGAGCGCGAACGCACCGTGAATGTAGGCCAGGACGGCCGAGGGGCGGACCCTCAGGAGTTCCTCGGCGGCGGCCAGCGCATCGGGCCAATGCTTGGCCTGCATCAGGACATGCAGGCGCAACTCGATGATGTCGGGATCGATGTTTTCGACAGGCGGCAGGGAGGAAAGCTCGGCAATGGCCTCTTCGGCCATGCCGAGCTCCAGATATCCCTGGGCGGCGAGAAGCGCCCTCTCGCTCATGGTGCTGAGTCTCGCTTTGTTCGGATCAGGCGATGGTGACCTCGGGGCAGAGATAGACATCCTGCACGGTGTGCAGTAGCTTGGCTCCCTCGTCCATGGGGCGCTGGAAGGCCTTGCGTCCCGAGATGAGTCCCTGACCGCCGGCACGCTTGTTGATGACGGCTGTCTTGACCGCCTCGGCAAAGTCGTGGGCACCGGAGGCACCGCCGGAGTTGATGAGACCGGCGCGGCCCATGTAGCAGTTGATCACCTGGTAGCGGCAGAGGTCGATCGGATGGTCGCTGGTAAGTTCGGTGTAGATGCGCTCGTCGAGCTTGCCGTAGCTGGAGCCTCCGGTATTGAGGGCCTTGAAGCCGCCGTTGTTCTCGGGGAGCTTCTGTTTGATGATGTCGGCCTCGATCGTGACGCCGAGGTGGTTGGCCTGGCCGGTGAGGTCGGCGGAGAGGTGATAGTCCTTGTCCTTCTTAAAGGCGTCATTGCGGAGGTAGCACCAGAGGACCGTGGCCATGCCGAGTTCATGGGCCTTGTGGAAGGCCTCGGCGATTTCGATGATCTCACGGCTGGCGTCCTCGCTGCCGAAGTAAATGGTGGCCCCGATCGCCGCGGCGCCCATCTCGTAGGCCTCGCAGATCTTTCCGAAGAGGATCTCACGGTGCTGGTTGGGGTAGGTGAGGAGTTCGTTATGGTTGATCTTCACCAGGAAGGGGATGCGGTGGGCGTATTTGCGGGCCACGCTTCCGAGAACGCCAAAGGTCGAGGCAACGGCGTTGCAGCCGCCCTCGATGGCGAGCTTCACGATATTCTCGGGGTCGAAATAGATGGGATTCTTGGCGAAGCTGGCGCCGGCGCTGTGTTCGATGCCCTGGTCGACTGGCAGGATCGAGAGGTAGCCGGTGTTGGCCAAGCGGCCCGTGCCGTAGAGGCGCTGGAGGTTGGCCAGAACTCGGGTATTGCGGTCGCTCTGGATAAAGATCCGGTCGACAAAATCGGGACCGGGAAGGTGCAGGAGGTCCTTGGAGACGGTCTTGCAGGTGTGGTTGAGGAGGGAGTCGGCTTCGGTTCCGAGGAGGTTTTTGATGTCGTTGATCATGGTGCTTTTAGTTCGGAGCAAAACCCGTGCCTCGTCCAGATTATTCATGATCGGGGATTGCAACAAAAGCGTGCGGTGGGTGTTCTTATGGAGGCCGGAGACGCGATGGCATTCCGCACACCCTTCCCTTCATGAAAATCCCGACCTCGGCAAATACCCTTTCTCCGCTCCTAGGCATTGGAGCGGCCTCCCTGGCTATCGGTTTTGGAGCCGGCAGGCTGACCGTTCCGTCGGAATCGTCGCGTCAGGTCGCCCCAGCCCCGGGCATCGCCGAGAAGCAGGAAATCCGGACTCCATCCGCCGCTCCCAACACCGTCCCCGAGGTTCCCGTTACTGCAGCCTCCCGCAAGCTGACCAAGGATGTTTTGGCCAAAACCCTCGGAGCAGCTGATCCAGCTGATCGTTCCAAGGGGCTGGATGCCCTTCTGGCCAAGGCCGACGAAGGCGAGGTTAAACAACTCCTCGACTGGGTGATCGGGATGCCCGACGGAGCGGTGAAGAGGGTCGCGTTGGGTAAGGTCATGCAGAAATGGGGTGAACTTGACGGTGCCTCGGCATCTGCTTACGGAGTCGATACCTTCCAGCAGACAGGCAATGCCTCCCTCCTCCGCAATGCATTGCTTGGTTGGGCTCAATCCGATCCCACCTCCTCGATTCAATATCTTCAGGGGCTAGGGTTGGGACGGGGGCTCTCGAATGATTTTTCACGGGATATCCTGGGCGTCTGGTCGAATGTTAATCCCCAAGCTGCTGCCGCTTACCTTCAGGCAAACCCTTCAATGATGGGGACTTTTTGGGGATTTGGCGGCAGGAACAGCGGAGGATCCGGCAGCACGGCATCGGTGGTTGCTGGCAACTGGGCTGCCCAGGATCCCCAGGGCGCCGCAAACTGGGCCCTCTCCCTATCCGCGGGCCCCCAGCAGGGATCGGCGATGAACAGGGTGCTCCAGAGCTGGGTGGCCCAAGATCCCAACGCAGCCGTTGCCTTTGTGAACTCTCAACCGGCCGGCCCGGCCAAGGACGGAATGGTCTCGAGCCTTGCACGCGGACTCGCAGCAGATGATCCCTCTTCGGCCATGAAGTGGGTTTCCACCATCGGCAACCAAGGAATGCAGACCGGGACGACCATGGGTATTCTGGCTGAGGCAGGGGTCTTCGGCCCTAATGGACCCGATACCGCGATGGCGCAGTCCTTGGTCTCGACGCTTCCCCAGAATGTCCAGCAGCAGATTATGCAGCGGGTGACAAACAGGGGAGGCCCCTGGGGTGGTGGCGGTCGTGGAAACGTTCGCTGATCGGCCTCCCGTGTCGGCGGGGAACTTTACCAGGCCGATCTCCGAAAAAGAAAAACGCCCGGGGGAACCCGGGCGTTTTTGTTGGGAATCCTCCTAGGAAAGAACTTAGTAAGCGGCCTGAGCCCCCTTGATGTTCTTCTTCTTGACCCAGGACATGCGGGCGCGGAGCTGCTGGCCGACCTTCTCGATCGGGTGCTTCTCGCCGGCCTTGAGGAGGGCATTGTACTTTTTCTTGCCACCCTTGGCCTCGGCGATCCAATCCTTGGCGAACTTGCCGGTCTGGATGTCCTTGAGGGCAGTCTTCATGCGCTTCTTGACCGAGGCGTCGACGACCTTGGGACCGACGATGATGTCGCCGTACTTGGCTGTCTCGGAGATCGAGAAGCGCATGCCGCTGATGCCCGACTCATTGATCATGTCGACGATGAGCTTGAGCTCGTGAAGCACTTCAAAATACGCCATCTCGGGCTGGTATCCGGCCTCGACGAGGGTCTCGAATCCGGCCTGGATGAGGGCGGAGGTGCCGCCGCAGAGCACGGCCTGCTCGCCGAAGAGATCCGTCTCCGTCTCCTCCTTGAAGGTGGTCTCGAAGACGCCGGCACGGGCGCCGCCGATGCCCTTGGCCCAGGCGAGGGCGGTCTTCTTTGCGTTGCCGCTCTTGTTCTGGTGGATGGCGATGAGGGTGGGGACGCCTTTACCCTCCTTGTATTGGCTGCGGACGGTGTGGCCGGGTCCCTTGGGGGCGACCATGATCACGTCGACGTTCTTGGGCGGCACGATCGTCTTGTAGAGGATAGCGAAGCCGTGGCTGAAGAGGAGGGTCTTGCCGACAGTGAGATTCGGAGCGATGTCCTTCTCATAGACCGAGGGGATGACGAGATCGGGAACGGCCACCATGATGACGTCGGCCTTCTTCACGGCCTCGGCCGTATCAAAGACCTGGAAGCCGAGCTTCTTGGCGACCACACGGCTCTTACTCTTGGGGTAGAGACCGATGATGACCTTGACGCCGCTCTCTTTGAGATTGAGAGCGTGGGCGTGTCCCTGGGAGCCGAAGCCGATCACGGCGCAGGTCTTTCCCTTGAGGAACTTCAGGTCGGCATCCTTGTCGGTGTAGATTTTGGCGGGCATGGGTGGGTTGGTGTGTTTTGGTTGGGTGATTGGGAATGGGTAATCGGGGATAACAACGAAATTACTTCAGGCGGGAGAGGGCGATCTTGCCGGTGCGGGTAAGTTCGGTGATGCCGAAGGGCTCCATGAGTGCAACGAACTTGTCGATTTTGCTCTCCGAGCCGGTGATCTCGATGGCGAGACGCTTCGGCTGCACGTCGATGATCTTGGCGCGAAAGATGTCGCAGATCTGCATGATGTCGGCGCGCGACTTCGAGTCAGCTTTCACGCCCAGGAGAACCAGTTCACGGTCGACGTATTCGGTGTCGCCGAAATCCTCGACGCTGATCACGTTCACCAGCTTGTCGAGCTGCTTGTTGACCTGATCGAGCACCTTGTCGTCGCCGCGGACGACAATTGTCATGCGGGAGATCTCGGGGTCGAGTGTCGGGCCGACATTGAGCGTGTCGATGTTGAAGCCGCGTCCGCTGAACATGCCGGCGATGCGGGTCAGCACGCCGAACTTGTTCTCGACGAGGATGGAAATGGTATGGCGCATGGATGCTCCCTTGGAAAGGGACGAACGACGAGGATGCTGGCCCGCTTTTTTTTCGTCAAATGCAAAGCGTAACGCTACCACTTGCCGATGCAGATTCCCAAACGCGAATTCAACGCCTACATCTTTGACTGTGATGGCACCCTGGCCGACACGATGGGACTCCACTACGAGGCTTGGAAGATGGCCCTCGAACCTCATGGGGCCGACCTTCCCGAGGAACTCTACTACAGCTGGGGCGGTCGACCCACCAAGGAAATCATCGAATCGCTCAACGAGATGCAGGGTCTCTTTATGGACCCGGTCTCGCTGTCACGCCACAAGGAAGGGCTCTACCAAACACTTCTTCCCGAGGTCCGCGAAATCTCCGCAGTGGTCGCCTTTGCCCGCTCGATGCATGGGAAGAAACCGCTCGCCGTCGCCTCCGGCGGGGGGCGCAAGGCGGTCACCGCCACGCTCGAGGGGCTCGGGATCCTCGGACTCTTCGACGCCGTCGTCACCTCCGAGGACTATGCCAACGGCAAACCTGCCCCCGATCCCTACCTGACCGCCGCCCGACTCCTCGGCGTGCATCCCTCGGGATGCCTCGTCTTCGAGGACACCGAGATCGGCAGACAGTCTGCCCTCGCGGCCGGGATGGAATGCGTTCTGGTGTAATGCCAGGGGGCATCCGACGGGAAGTATTGATGATCTCGTGCATGGCGAAAAACCGTGTTGACGCCGCGGAGGCCCTCCACTATTGCTATCCCCCTCAGTCGATGCGGGCGTAACTCAGTTGGTAGAGTGCAACCTTGCCAAGGTTGATGTCGAGGGTTCGAATCCCTTCGCCCGCTCCACTTTTTTCCAGGTGGAAATTCCTCTTTAGAACCGGTAAAAGAAAGGCTCTGCGGCCCATTAGGTTGAATGGGCAGACTTGCCTGAAGTTGCTCGGAGTTATCCCGGTTTGTCAGGAATTCTTAGCCAACTCGACGGATCACAGACCCGATCGAGTGATTGGAAATTCTACGCCTTGGCACGGTGTTTCTTTTTTCGGACATCATGGGGGAAAGGTCCTTGGAAAGTCTCTCCCCTCAAACTGCTTGCTTCATCATATCCAAGGTCATCCTTGAGTCGGGCCATCCTGCCACGGATGGAATGTTTGGCTTGTCCCTTTTGAAATCTGCTCGATCAATTGAACAGCCTCACTTCCCATGATCTGTCACTTTGAAGGCAGGGTTTTTGGAAATTCCCGTATTGAAGGTGTGAATAGGAGTTGATCAGCGTGGCGCAGAGGCCCCTCATTGATGTCGATTTGGGTTCCTCCCCCTCCTGTTTCGAGGGATGAATGACCGGGAGATCACTGCACCGGTGCAAGGCGGGAGGAAGTTACTGCACGCAGTCCCAGGCTCATGCTGAGGGTGGAGCCACGTTCGCGACGGAGGCGACGATCACGTTAAGGTTGCCTCGTTGTGATGAAGGAGTATTCCCTATCTGGTTGATCCATGTCCGGAAAATTCGCGGAGTCGATCACGGATCAGCGAAGAGGTTTTCGTCCGGTCTCCTTCTGTCTGAGCAGAAGCAACATGCTGATGATCGGCGCAGCCTCGAGAAGGATCGTCGGCGCCATCCGGTCATGAGTGATCTCGATCAGGGTTGCGCAGAGCAGGGGAGTGGTGCCGCCGAGAATGCCTGCAGCGATATTATAGGAAATCCCCATCCCAGTGGCCCTTAGTGTCCTTGGGAAAATCTCGGCCAGCCAAACCTGATAGCTGGCCGATCCCAGGGTCACAAAAAGCATAAAAATCAGCATGGCTGCGAGGGCAGCGGTGTTGCTGCCGGAGTTCACGATACGGAAAAGCGGGTAGGCTCCGCCGATCATTCCAGCCAGCGAGAGAAAGGCCATGGGTTTGCGGCCGAATCGGTCCGAGAGGAATCCGGCGCACGGCGCCATCAGGAGCGCCGCGCCGAGACTTGCGGATTGCAGTCCCAGGGCGGTCGATTCCGCAAAAACTTTTCCCGTTACCAGGTAGGAGGACATGAAGATCGCGATCGTGTAGAAACCCGCATGGAAGGCCCATCCCCCGATGGCACCCCGGATCAGGGCCCAAGGGTGGTCGAGGAGTACATGCAGGACGCTGGAGCGCCTATGCCGTGATCCCACATGCTGCTCGGGCTTCTCCTCCGGGGGCAGGTTTGTCCGGAGCACCGCAATCGAGAAGCCAAGCGGGATCGATGCCAGAAAGGGAAGGCGCCAGGCCCACTGGAGGATCTGTTCGGTTGTGAAAATCGAAAAAAGGACCATGGCCGCACCAGAGCCGATCAGCAGTCCCATGCAGGCCGAGGATCCGGCCAGGGTTCCGATCACCCCTCTTCTGTGAGGGGGTGCGTTCTCGACAAGATAGGTGATCGAGGTGACGAACTCCCCGCCGGTGGAAAGGCCTTGGATGAGTCGGAGCATGACGAGCAAAAGGGGCGCCGCGATCCCGATGACGGCATAGACCGGGAGGAAACCTACCAAGGATGTCGTGATAGCCATGAGGGTTGCCGACATGAGCAGGGCGATACGCCTTCCATGATGGTCCGCGATGTGTCCGAAGAAGGCTCCCCCGCCCAGACGCATGATGTAACCGGCGGCAAAGACGCCGAATACCGAAAGGATGGAGACGAAATTGTTTCCCTGAGGGAAAAAGAGCTTTCCGAGGGTGGGGGCCATCACTCCGTACAGGGCGAAGTCATACCATTCCATCATGTTGCCGGCCATTCCGGCAATGACTGCGATCGGTTTGAGAGGGACTGGATCGGGACGAGACATGCCCGAGTTTCTTTCGTGATTTGCAAGGGTCTAGGAAAAACGAACTCTTCCTGCTGGAAGAGATTTCGAGGATGAGAATCCCGTTTCTGACCTCTTCGTTAGCCTGCTTGAACCTTTGCTGCCCCGTGAACGCGGGAGTGATTCAAATTCTAACGCTGCAAAGGTATAACCTTTTTAATCATTTTCGCGAAGTTCCGCTGCCTCTCGCAATTTTTGGGATAATTCCTGGATGGGCAGGTATTTGATCCCTCCATTCGTTCCTCTCTTGGTGCGATCGGTTAAGCCCTGCTGCTTTTCCTACTGGGATTCGACCTTTTTCCTATTCTGGATATAGGCGCTTTTGACGGCGTTGTAGCGATCGATAGAGGTGTGCGTGAGCGTCTCGTAGGTGTCGACCTTGTCGGAGGTGTTGCCGACTGTCTGGGGAGCCGAGACGGCCAGTGTGGCTGTTCCGGTGAGACCTCCGACCAGCCCGTATGTGAACCAAGAGGCGGGGTTAAGGGCGATGTCTCCGGCAAAGCCGACCGTATCTCTCAGGCTCTTGGGGCCGATCACGGGCCACACGATGTAGCATCCGGAGGGAATGCCCCACTTGGCAAAGGTGGCAGCTGTGTCGGTCGGCTTGACCTCGGCGAGTGCCGGAAATTTGTTGGAAACCTTGACCAGCCCCCCGATGCCCGCCGTGGTGTTGAGCAGGAATTTCTCGGTTTCCAGTCCTGCCTTTGCCGGCTTCCACTGGAGGAGGTCATTGACGAAGCGGACGGGGTACTCCACGTTGTTGACAGCATTGGAGATTCCGGTGCGTACGGGATGAGGCAGGACAAATTTATAAGTCTTGTTGAGCGGGCTGAACACGTAGTGATAGAGCTGGTGGTTGCACCAGAAGACGCCCCGATTCACGGGCTGGATTGGATCGGAGATGGTGGCTGTCGGGTGTCCGTAATCATCACCCGGATCATCCTCCGTGGCACCGGCTGTTTTGCATGTGCCTCCCGCCGAAGCCGAACTTTTCCTCACTGTGATGCCGGATTTTGCCGAGGCGGCTGACGCCATGACGGCACGGGATTTGTCTTTCCGTACAACGGCCTTTGAAGGAGAAGGTGTGGGCTTTGGCTCAGGAGTCGGGATGGGGGTGGCCGAGTTACCGTTGACGGAAACCGAGCTGCTCAAATAGAGGGTCTGCCCCGATGCTTTTCTTGGCACGTCGGAGGTGTCCTTGACCGGGATGATCTTTCCGCTGTCGACCATCATGTAGGGCGTGGTCTCTGATTCCGCGAAGGCGTATCCCGAAAAAAGGCATCCGAGAAAGATCACTCCCGGCAAGATGGGGAATCCTAGTGTCGCGGGAGAGAGGCGGGTGGGCATAGGATGATTCTATTTGGCCTGGGCCACGGAATTTCGAAGCGCCTTCATGACGGCTTCGGTTCCGCCGCTTTTGAATTCGGCGTCGAACTGCGAACGGTAGTCGGCCACCAAGCTCACCCCCTCGATGACCACGTCGGTGATCGACCAGGCGCCGTTCTGCTCCTCCATGCGGTAAACGACGTCGTAGCGGCTTCCTTTATAGAGCGAGGTGGTGGGGATCTCCACGCGACCCGGAGCGGTGGAACTCGAGGGCTTGTACTCCATGGAAGGGCAGTCGCCGGGAGTGAACTTCGCGGTGTAGGTGCGCAAGATCAGGGTGGTAAAAAGCCCGACCGCTTCCTGCTGCTGTTCCGGTGTAAGCTGTTTCCAGCCGGGGCCGATGGACCGCTTCGTCATCACGCTGAAGTTCAGGATTCTCTGCAACGGTGTCTTCACGGAGGCGATGAGGGCCTCGCGGTTTGCAGCGCCCTTGACGATGGTGACAACTTCCGCAACGGATGATTTGAGACGGTTTTCAGCGGCCTCGTTGGAGGCGTGGGCGATCCCCGTGAGCAGGGGAAGAAGGAGGACCGGAAGCAGAAGACGGATCGTCATGGGTTGGGCTTTCCGCTGTTTTCCTTGGTATTCTTCTCCTTGTCAACGGATCCGAACGCCATTTTTCCGATTAGCGATTCCAGGTCGACCGCCGACTCCGTCAGCGTGATCCGATCTCCCGGTTTGAGCGATGCCTCGTCGGCTCCCGGGGAGAGGGCGATGTACTTGTCCCCGATCAGGCCGGAGGTCTTCACCGAGGCCATCGAGTCGGAGGGGAGCTTCAGCAGGGAGGTGAGTCGCAGGGTCACGATGGCGCTGTAGTCGGAGGGATCCATCCGGACGTCCTCGACGCGCCCGACGGTCACCCCGGAAAGAAGAACGCTGCAGCCCGGATGAATTCCGCCCGCGTTGGCGAAGCGGCTTTCCACGGCATAAGTGTTCCCCCCGATCAGTGATCCTGTGCCTAGCTTGATGGTCAGGTAGGCGACGGCGGCCAGTCCGAGCAGGACGAAGAGGCCGGTCATGAGTTCGAGTTTGCTGTGTTTCATGGGATGGCGTCGGTACAGAATGGGGTGAGGGTTCAGGGAGAGACGAGGGGATCGTGCCGGATAGTTTCAATGGTCGCCGCGAGCGCTTTCTCGCTATCGCGGAAGCCGCTCACGACGGGATGGTCCGAAAGGGAAAACTCCGCAGGCGTTCCCTCGAAGCAGATCCTGCCCTTCTCCAGAAGGGCGACCCGGTCGCTTGCCACCAGCGCTTCGGGCACGTCATGGGTGACCACGAGGGCAGTGAATCCGAACATTCTCCGGTATTTGGCGATCATGGCGAAGACGCCGTTGCGGCGCAGAGGATCGAGTCCGGCCGTTGGCTCGTCGAAGAGGACCAACTCGGGGCGGGTCACGATCGCGCGGGCTAGGGCGAGGCGCTTCTGCATGCCTCCCGAAAGTTCCCCGGGATGGTGGTCGGCAAATTCGTGCATCTCCAGCTGGCGGAGGGCCTCCATGCTGCGATCGCGGATCTCGGCATCGTTCAGAGAAGTCGTCTGCTCCAGCGGCAGGGAGACATTTTCCAAGGCGGTGAGCGAATCGAGCAGGGCGTTGGACTGGAACAGGAAACTGCAGCGTTTGCGGAACGCGGCCTTCACGGCGGGATCGGTGCCCATGCCCATGGGACGACCATCGAAGGAGATCCTGCCCTCATCGGGCCGGAGGACATTGGCCAGGCACTTCAAGAAGACTGATTTGCCCGCACCGCTGGGGCCCAGGACCGTGAAGAGGCCACCGCGAGGCACCCCGAGGTCGATGCCTCGCAGGACGGCGCGGCCGTTGAAGCCTTTCTTCAGTCCCTCCACTTGGAGCACGTGATCGGTGTCGGCGGAATTCATCAGACGAAGAAGGAGCTGACCGCGTAATCGACCACGAGGATCAGGATGCTGGAGGTGACCACGGCCCGTGTCGTTGCGGCGCTGACAGCTCGAGCCCCTGTTGCTGAACGGTTGCGGTCCGCATGGAATCCCTGATAGGCGCACAGGGCGATCGAGAGAAGGCCAAAGAGGGCCGCCTTGACGAAGCATTCCCTGAGGTCGCGCGCCTCGACGGCCCGCTCCACCGAGGACCAGTAGACACCGGAATCAACGCCGAGCAGCAACGAGCCCGAGAGGGCGCCGCCCCAGAGGCCGACCAGGACGAAGAGGGCTGTCTGCGCGGGGAAGGAAAAGAGCGAAGCGATGAGGCGAGGGGAGACGAGGTATCCCCGGCTTTCGATGCCCATGGTCTCGAGCGCCACGATTTGTTCGGTCTGGCGCTGCATGCCGAGTTCTGCGGCCAGTGCCGATCCCGCCTGGCCCACGAGCATGAGGGAGGCCAGTACCGGGGCCATTTCACGGATCAGGCTGAGGGAGACTAGTGCACCAAGCAGTCCCGAGGAGCCGAAGCGGTTGAGCACATGATAGCCCTGCAGTCCGAGGACGAGTCCCGTGAAGATCCCGACGATGAGGATCACCGGAAGGCAGACGGTGCCCTGCTCATGAAGGGAGCGGACGATGCGGCGGAAGAGCTTTCTGGAACCGAGCGCGGCCAGGAAGGAATTCCCGGTAAAGAGCGCGAAATCACCCAGACCGGAGATCACTCCCAGAGTTTGGCGGCCGAGCAGCGATACCATCCTGTGATTCTTGGCAGGATGAGGGGGCGGAGACAATCCCTACCCGAGGCAGGACAGGATTGCCTCAAAGGCCCTCCCGATTTGCTCGTCCGTGACGCAGTAGGGGGGCATCAGGTAGATGACGTTCCCCAGCGGTCTGAGCAGGATCCCTCGATCCTGGAGTGCGGTTGCCAATTCCCTGCCAGATCCCGCTGAGTAGCCGAAGTCGGATCCTGCCAGATCGAAGGCGGCGATGCCTCCGAGAAGGCGCGCTTTTTCGACTTTGGGATGAGGAGCAACCCGCTCGAGATTTCGGGCCATGCACCAGTTGATCCGTGCCACCTGATCCAGTGAGGCGGTGCTCTCATGAAGATCGAGGCTCGCCAGGGCCGCCGCGCAGGCGACGGGATTGGCGGTGTAGCTGTGACCATGGGCCAGCGCCTTGGAGAAGTCATTACCTAGGAAGGAATCGAACAGGTCGTTTGAGGCGATCGTCACCGCCAATGGCAGGATGCCTCCGGTGATTCCCTTGGAGAGGCAGATCAGATCAGGAATGACGTCCGTCTGTTGATAGGCAAAGAAGCTCCCGGTGCGGCCGAATCCCGTCATCACCTCGTCAAAGATCACGGGGATACCACGCTCCCGGAACGTCCGGCAAAGTTCCGAGAGGAATCGTGCGGAATGGAACCGCATGCCTCCTGCTCCCTGCACCAGCGGTTCGACGATCAGGCCCGCGAACGACTCGCCTTCGCTCTCCAGAAGGCGCGAGATTTCGCAGAGGGCCTCGCGTTCCCCCTCCTCGTTAGCAAAGCCTTTCCAGATCAGCGGCACCGGGAGCGTCATCGTTTCGAAGAGCAGGCTGCCGAAGGCATCGAAGAATCCGGAACTACGGCCCACACTCATTGCCCCGACGGTATCACCGTGATAGGCCCCCCTCAGGGTGGCGAAGAGACGGCGCGGAGTCCCCCGGTTCACCCAGTGCTGATGGGCGATCTTGAGCGCCGACTCGACGGCGGTGGAACCGTTGTCGGAGTAGAAGACGCGGGCGGCTCCCGTCAGGCAGGCCTTCTCCAGCAGGCGCTCGGCAAGCAGGACAGCGGGTCCGTGCGTTGCCCCTGCAAACTGCACATGATCGAGCCGTAGGACCTGATCAGAGACGGCATGTGCCAGTTCGGGCCGCCCGTGTCCGTGAAGGTTCACCCACCATGAGGAGATTACGTCGAGATATTCCCGCCCTGTTTCGTCGCGTAGGACTGCTCCCTCGGCCTCCTTGATGGGCAGAAGCGGCCTGCCCAGCCCGTGTTGGGTGAAGGGATGCCAGATCGCCTCGTGATCCCGGTCGCTCAGGGTGGTCGAATTTTTCATCTCGTTAAGGAACCGCTGATTAAATCGCATAGAGGCCGTTGCGGAAAGAATTGGCCGCGGGTAAGGCGGCTTCGCGGGCGCATCCCTGCAGTGGGCTGTAACCGCGAAGCCAACACAGAAGGCCCCCGTGCCACGCCACGAAGCCAAAAGCTTTGTGGCCTTTGGCTTGGATCTCCGCAACCCAGAGGGCTGAAGCCATTTGTCGATTTATGCCTCGCCGTCTCCCGACGGCCTCGTCCTTCGGACTTCTTCGCAGGCCACATCGTGTCTCTCGACACTCGATGTTGTGGCGTTGCTCGCTTGGGCGAGACCGCTGCGGGTATTGACTCGCTCGCTCCCGCGAGGCTCGCCCTGTCGGGTTTGCCTCCGGCAAATCTACCCAAGCCGCTCCCGCAGCTACGTGTTGCCCAGCACTCGCGCCTTCAAAACCAAGCCCGTGGGCACGGGCGCGGAGAAGTCCGCGTAGCGGAACCCATCAGGGCGGCACTGCTTGCCGGGAGGCAAGAGCCGTTCAAATCAGCAACTGCCATTCAGCGGCCATCATGGGATTAAATCAGCGTTTCCTTAAGTTTCTGAGTTCCATATTAATTCATCCCGATGAGCAATCCCCTGATCCGTTTCATTATCAGAACCAAGTTCCTGCTGACCTCCCTGGAGAAGGCCTCCCGGATCATCAGGGAAAATGCCGACTGCTACTTGGATCTGGCGGATCGCTTTGGTCCTGCATCGGCCATCGAGCCGGTCACCGTTCCCCCGATGATCGGGGTCGATCCCGAGATGCGGGGATGGTCTTTTTTCCAGATCCTGGAGCACAACGCGATCGTCAACCGCAGCATCTCCGCGATGGTGGAGGCTCTGGCGCTCGGAAAAGAACCGACAGGGGCAGCCCTCATCAATCCCAAAACCGATGTGCTGCCCAAGGGCTTGTCCGGACCGGATCAGGTAGAGGCCTTCCGCGTTTCCGTTGATGATCACCTTGCTCTGGTCGCAAAACTTCCCGAGCTGAAGGGAACGGCCGAGCGGCCCCATCCGGTCTTCGGTCCATTCGACGCCCACAAATGGCACTGCATGTTCGGCCTGCACCTGGGGCTGCACCTCCATCAGGCACGGAAGATCCTTTCCTTACTTCGCAAGTAGTCCTGTGGAACTCCCCCTGCTCCAATCCTGGCTGCCCGTGCCGGAATCCGGTTTTTTTCCCGGCTCGGCCCGATTCTCGTGGGCTGATGGAGCCCTCCGACTGGAGGCCGAGTTCACCGGTCATGCACCGGCATCACGGGCGACCGCGCACGGCCAGCGCCTCTGGGAACTCGGTGATGTGGCGGAACTCTTCGTTCAACAGGTCGGGGAGGAATCCTACCGCGAGTATCAGGTCTCACCGAACGGTTTCACGCTAGCCCTGCACTACCCGGATCTTACCGGAGTTGCCGCGGTCCGATCAGGCTCAAGAACGATGGTGGACTTTCTCACCGGGGAAATTCCCTCCTTCGAAAGCACCACAACCCCGGAGGGGTGGAGTGTTTCCCTGGAAATCCCCCTCCCCGCGTCGTCAGGAGACCGCTTCCGCGTGAGTTGCTGCCGGTACGCTTATCCCAAGGAGGGATCTGCCATCATCTCCAGCACCTCCCCTCATCCCGTCCGTGATTTTCACCGACCGCAGGATTGGGCCGAATTCATGGCCTGATCCAAACCGTGCCTAATCCTTCGGCGTGCCGTCCTGGAAGAATCCCTGCTTGTTGGGATCCACGGGGATCTTGTCGGGTTGGAATTGATAGGAGGCGGCGAGTTGCTCGAAAGCGGGCAGGGCTGATTCGAAGACCTTTTCGGAACGGCAGCTCAGGGTCACGAAATCGATTGTCCTCTTTTCCACGAAGTAGACGGTGGCCTCGATGTCTCCGGTCTTTGCTCCGCTGAAGCGATAGACCAAGCCCTCCTTGCCATCGGAGGTCTGGATCGTCTTCAGGAGCTTGGCACTATAACCGGAATTTCCCTGGGCACGAAGAGTCTCCACGGCGACCTTCACCGTCTCCTCCACATTGGAGACGGCCTTCGTCCTCGGACGGGCGCGGGCATAGGCCACGGCGGGACTCTCCGACCAGGAGGAACCCTTGGGATAGAAAACCGCGGGCAACCCCTGATCGACTCCGCTTGCGGCGTCGATCACCCATCCCTCAGGGGCCTTCAGGAAAAAGGCGTAGCCGGGTCCCCGGACAATGCCGAAGCCGTTCTCCACCGGAGAGGAGTCGGCGGCTTGAACCCGGTCAAAAACCGGAAGAGAAAGCGAGATGGCGAGAAGGATCGTTCGCAACGGTGACATGACACTGGCAAACTCACCGAAATCGGATTTCCTTCAAGAACAATCCCCTCCCCGTCCATGAACCGCCGCCGCCCCTTCCGCAAAAAACCGGATGACGAGCCGGTACCCGGAGGCCCGGATGACGCCCTGAG
>Ga0208105_1000195_pt1 | contig 23644 bp, 26 predicted proteins | sample CryBogCBE16Jul07_FD_184574 | JGI IMG/M metagenome (GOLD analysis project Ga0208105, IMG submission 184574) | Freshwater microbial communities from Crystal Bog, Wisconsin, USA - CBE16Jul07 (SPAdes) | ecosystem: Environmental > Aquatic > Freshwater > Lake | place: Crystal Bog, Wisconsin, USA... | reverse complement strand
ATCCTCCGGCTTGGTCTTGGGCAGGCCGATCACGCGCTGACCGGGCTTGAACTGACCGCGTTTCTTCAGAAGCTCGACGCGCTCGAAGCGCTTCAGCACACTGCGCTTGGCGGCGATGGTGCTGGTTCCTTTAAGGCTGGGATGCTGACTCATGGGGCGTGGAATATGGTTGTTTGAAAGATAAAAGGCAAGGTGGAAAATGTTGGATCGTGGAATCGTTAAAAAGTCACAAGGGAATAAAAATCAGTCAGAGGCTGCTTGGCCCTCGTTTTAACGTTGGAACGATTCAGCCCTTTTAACGATTTTCTTCCCGCTTGCTACACCAGCCCCAGCTTCATCCTGCCGGCCTCGCTGATCATGCTCTGGTTCCACGGCGGATCCCAGACCAGTTCGACCTCGGCTTCATCGACCCCCTCGAGCGTAAGAATTTTGCCTCGGGCATCCGCGGCGATGGTAGGTCCCATGCCGCAACCGGGGGCGGTGAGAGTCATCTTGACGTGGGCCTTGGTGCCGCCGCCATCGGGATGAAGGATCTGGCATTCGTAGATTAGCCCGAGATCGACAACATTCACGGGGATTTCGGGGTCGAAGACGGTCTGGAGTTGGTTCCACACGGCTTCCTCGAGGGATCCCTCGACGGCGGTTTTCGGGGCGGGGGTGACCGTCTCAAGTCCCAGGGCATCAGCATCCTTCTCGTCAATGCGTGCGAGGCCGCCCGGCGTCGCCACGGTGTAGGTGCCCCCCAGCGACTGGGTGACCATGACCTTGGTGCCGGCGGGGAGCTGGAGCGGATTGCCGCTCGGAATCTGGATGGCATCGGTATCGCGCTTGAGGACGATTTCTTGGTGGGAATGCATGGAAGTGGGTGAAGTAAAAAGGAAAAGATGAAAAAGTGAAAAGGTTAAAAGGTCCGTCCAATGGTTTGATCAGCAAAGCGGGAAAAGGCGGAATGTTTTTGAAGAGGCATTTCCTACCTTGATTTCAGGAGTTCCGGACTCATTCACGGCTTCTGATTTATCGGCTCGCGGTGCGGGGGAGGAGCGGTCTAGGGTTTCGGCCGCATGAGTATTCAGAAACCGAGACCGGCCAGGGCGATGTATGAGGGAAGGTGGATTTTTGTCTTTGTGATTCTTTCTATCGTGATTGGAGGTTCGGCTCCTCATGTTGAGAAGGCTTTTGGGCCGATGGCTTCGATTGCCTGTTCAAGGATTTCCATCATCAGTTCGGGGCTGTTGATTTTTTGTCTTTGGTTCTTCCGTGATCCGGAGCGCCAAGCTCCGGTCGATCCTTCCTTGGTGGCCTCTCCGGCTGATGGGACGGTGACTCTGGTTGACGAGGTGGAGGAGGAGCAGTTCTTCAAGCGCCGGATGAAGCGTGTCTCGATCTTCCTGTCAGTCTTTGACGTCCATGTGAACCGGACTCCGATTGCCGGCGAAGTTCTCTTCACCGAGGGAAAAGGGGGACTCTATCTCGATGCCCGTAAGCCCGAGGCCTCTGTTCTGAACGAAAGCCTCTTTTGGGCCTTTGGCTCCAAGAATCGGCTCGAAAAAGCCGTCGGCGTGAAGCTGATCACCGGAGCGATCGCCCGCCGCATCGTCCCGTGGGCACAGTTCGGGGAGCAGATGGAGCGTGGCGAACGCTTTGCCATGATCCGCTTCGGATCACGCACCGATCTCTTCCTGCCGCCCGACGCGGAGGTTCTCGTTTCCGTCGGACAAAAGGTCAAGGGGTGCGAGACAGCCATCGCCCGGATGGCTGGCTAGCCCTTGCCATCGTCTTCTATCTCCCAGCTTCCATGAACCGAGAACCGAAGATCTACCTCCTGCCCAATCTGATGACGGCGGGGAACCTCTTTTGCGGGTTTGCCGCAGTGCTCAAGATCATCGAGGGAGCGCTCCTTAACAATGCGGGCGAGCCAGCCATCCACGCCTACCATGAAGCACTCGCCTTCATCCTGGGTGCCTGTGTTTTCGACCTGCTCGACGGACGGGTGGCTCGCCTCGGTGGCTTTGAGAGCCCCTTTGGCCGGGAATTTGACTCACTGGCAGACGTCGTTTCCTTCGGTCTCGCGCCGGCCCTGCTCGTCTACCAGATCGTGCTCAAGGATTTTCACAAGACCGGATGGGCCGTGGCCTTCGTCTATCTGCTCTGCGGGACGCTGCGCCTTGCACGGTTCAACTGCATCGCGACCGTGGAGACCGACCCTGCGGCCGTCAAGGAGCACTCCAAGGAGTTTCTGGGCTTTCCGATTCCCGCTGCAGCGGGTCTCATCGCCTCGCTGACCCTGTTCATGCTTTGGCTGGAGGAGGGGGAGCGCACGATCGGCAGGTGGAAGTTTGCCCTGCCCGTGTTGTTGCTTTTTCTCTCGTTTCTAATGTTTAGCAAGGTGCGCTACCCGAGTTTCAAGGGACTAGGTTGGCGCACACAGCGCTCCCTGCCGAAGTTTCTGCTGATCATCGTTGTGCTAGCCTTTGCCGGCCTGAACTACGAGTGGATGCCGGCCGTCCTCTTTGTGCTGTTCCTGGTCTATGGGTTTATCCGCCCCCTTCTTTCGCGTTCCTGGCGCAGGGAAATCGAGGACGATGAGGAGCACGAATAGCCGTGAATCTTCCCAACAAGCTCACCGTCGGCCGCCTCATCCTGACGGCCTTCTTCGTGGTGTTCCTCTCGACAAGCACCCCTTTGGGCGATGTGGTGGCCCTGGCGCTTTTTATCATCGCCTCGATGACTGACTGGCTCGACGGGTATCTTGCCCGAAAGCTCAACCAGACGACCAATTTCGGCAAGCTCATGGATCCGCTTGCCGACAAGGTTCTGGTCGCTTCGGCACTGGTCTGCCTCATTCCGCTCGGCGCGCTTCCCGCCTGGGTCGTCATCGTGATCATCACCCGCGAGTTCCTGATCACCGGACTGCGCCAACTTGCCGCCGGACAGGGCGTGATCCTGCCCGCTGATCCCCTAGGCAAGCATAAGACCGCTTGGCAGCTCATCACGATCCTCTTTTACCTGATCCTGCTTGCCGCCGGGGACTGCTTCGGCGATGAGACCCGCTGGCTCCGATTCCTGTGGGTTCAGATCGGCCCTTGGTTGATCGCGATCACGGTGATCCTGACGATCTACTCTGGACTCGCCTATCTCTGGAAGAACCGCGGTCTTCTCCGCTGAGGCCGTCACCAAGTGGTTGCCGTGTGGCCTTTTTCCGCCTCATCTCCGGTTCCATGGCAAGGATGCGACATCGGGTGAGCGGAGGATGCCGGGGTGGATTTCCCCCTTGCCCCACCCCTCTTGTACCGTAGGGTTAGGGCTTCATGGTTCCGCGATATCCATTGATCTTGGCCGGCTTGTCCCTTCTGCTCCTTTCTGGGGCGGCGGAGGCCTCGATTTCTGACGTGGTTGACTCGGTGAAGTCCCGGCTCTCGGGGGACTCCGGGGCGATGTCCTCGTCGGATTTCGAGCGGATGGCGATGCAGATCAGGGAGAAGGCGATCCAGCAGACTCGCCCCCCCACCGTTACGGTCCCGACCTCCACGTCCGTGGTTGGATTCGGCAAATATCCCTGGCACCGCAACATCATGACGACAATCTTCTGGATCGGAGAACGTCCCACGGCCCGCAATCCGGTTCCCAACAACCGCAGCGCTTGGGATGCCAACTGGGCCCGGAACTACGGTGGTTACGACAACCCCGATTCGCGTTACCGTGATTCCAGAACCTATGCCCCGCGCGGTTTCGTGCCCCGCCAGAACCCCTTTTACATCGCCCTGCCTTACTGCGATGTCTCCCACGGAAACACCAAGCAGGAGGTGAAGAGCGTCGTCCCATGGTTCCGCGACGTCTTCCAGGAGCCGGGGAAATCAGTCCTCAAGGGCCGCTGGATCGCCATCCATCACGGCGGGAAAACCGCTTTCGCGCAGTGGGAGGACTGCGGTCCATTCCGCACCGACCATTGGCAGTATGTCTTCGGCAACGGCAGCGTCCGCCCCCGCCCAAACCTCAACCGCGGCGCCGGCCTCGACATCTCCCCCGCCGTGCGCGACTACCTCGGCATGGGCAAGAACGACCTCTGCGACTGGAAGTTCGTGGAGGCCGGAAGCGTCCCCGATGGCCCTTGGAAATACTACGGTGACAACAACACCTTCGTGCTAATGCGCAAGGGGATGAATCTCTTGCAGCGCGACCGTAACAATGCCCGCGGTAGCCGAGCCCCGACCGCCTACACGACCCGCCCGAGCAGCAGCTCGGTTCCGTTGTCGGGATCCTCGACGGGTGTCCGCGTAAGCCCTCCCTACGGCTCCGCAGAGTAGGTGGTGGACCTGAATCGTTAAAACAGTTGAAGGGTTAAAAGAGTTAAAAAAAGGCTGAAGCAGAAAACCTGATTCGCCTCTTCCACCCCACCCTTGTGTCACCTGTACATCCTGTGGCGATCAGCATCCTGCCCGCCCGTTTGAACCCTCCCTCCACTTTTTAACGCTTCAATCTTTTAACTGTTTTAAGCTCCGTAAGTTTTTCATCTTGTCCCTCCGCTTCGTTAGCCCGATTTTTGATCCTTTATGAAAGCCGTCGTCACCGTCATGCCGAAACCCGCCATCCTTGATCCCGCAGGCGTCGCCACGGGCCGCGCCATGGAGCATCTGGGACTCAAGGGGGTCCGCTCTGTCCGCATCGGAAAATCGATCGAGATCGAGGTCGACGGCGCGACCGAACAGCAGCTCCACGAGATCGCCCACGACCTGCTCTCCAACCCGGTCGTCGAGGATTACAAACTCCAGATCGTTTCCTGATCCGGTGGCCGCCATTTCCAAAGTGCCCACAGTGATGAAAGCCGCCGTCATCCAGTTTCCAGGGTCCAACTGCGACACCGACTGCGAGGCTGCGCTGAATTCCTTCCCCGGCGTCGAGGCCTCGATCGTCTGGCACAAGGAGACCTCGCTTACGGGTTACGATGCGATTGTCCTGCCCGGAGGATTTTCCTACGGCGACTACCTCCGTTGCGGATCGATCGCCCGCTTTTCTCCGATCATGGGTGCGGTGCGTGACGCGGCCAATGCCGGCGTGCTGGTCATCGGCATCTGCAACGGCTTCCAGATCCTTTGCGAGGCGGGCCTTCTGCCCGGTACCCTCCAGCGCAACACCGGCCTCCTCTTCCGTTGCGAGCACCGTCACCTCCGTGTGGAGAACACCGCCACCCCCTTCACCTCCGTCCTGCACAAGGGACAGGTCCTCGACATCCCGATCGCCCACGGCGAAGGGAACTACTTTGCCGATCCGGAGACACTCCGTCAGATCGAGGAGAACGCTCAGGTTCTCCTGCGCTACTGTGATGCCTCGGGGAACGTCACTCCGGAGGCCAATCCGAACGGATCGCTCGGCAACATCGCCGGTATCTGCAGTCATGGCCGCAATGTCTTCGGCCTGATGCCTCATCCCGAGCGCGTCTGCGATCCCCTGCTCGGCGGCACCGATGGCCGTGGCATCTTCCGGTCGATGATCGAGGCCGTGGAAAAGGCAAAATGAAGAATGAAAAATGAAAAAAGGGGAGTGCCGATACTTATTGAAGTGCCCCCTGGATTCACTTTTTCCACTTTTAACCTTCTAACTTTTTAACCTTTCACTTTCTCCTTCCATGTCCAACTCCGCGATCACTCCCGAACTCATCGCCAAGCACGGGCTTACCCCCGAGGAGTACCAAAAGGTCCTCGACATCCTTGGTCGCAAACCGAGCTTCGAGGAACTCGGCGTTTTCTCCGTCATGTGGAGCGAGCACTGCTCCTACAAGAATTCCCGTCCCGAACTCCGCAAGTTCCCGACCACCGGCCCGAGTGTCCTGGTCAAGGCTGGTGAGGAGAATGCCGGCGTCATTGATATCGGCGACGGATGGGCCGTGGCGTTCAAGATCGAGAGTCACAACCATCCCAGCGCCGTCGAACCCTTCCAGGGAGCGGCCACCGGCGTGGGCGGCATCATCCGCGACATCTTTACCATGGGGGCCCGTCCCGTGTTTCTCATGGATTCGCTCCGTTTCGGCTCCATCGAGGGGGAGAGCGAGCAGGCCAGGACCAACCGCCGCCTCTTTGCCGGTGTGGTCGCCGGCATCGCCCACTACGGCAACTGCATCGGCCTCCCGACCGTTGCCGGCGAGGTCTACTTTGACGAAAGCTACAGTGGTAACCCGCTGGTGAATGCCTTCTGCCTTGGCATCCTCCGCCACGAGCAGATCGCCCGTGGTGCGGCCGAGGGTATTGGCAATCCCGTGTTCTATGTCGGAGCCGAGACCGGCCGCGACGGGTTGGCCGGTGCCGCCTTTGCCTCGCGCGAGCTGACCGAAGAGTCCAAGGCGGATCGTCCCGCCGTCCAGGTGGGCGACCCCTTCCGCGAGAAGCTTTTGCTCGAGGCCTGCTTGGAGTTGCTGGCTACGGATGCCGTCGCTGGCATCCAGGACATGGGTGCGGCCGGACTTACCTGCTCCACCTGCGAGACTGCCAGCCGTGGCGGCACGGGTGTCGAGATCGACATCCAACTCGTCCCCCAGCGTGCCAAGGGGCAGACCCCCTACGAGGTTCTCCTGAGCGAGTCCCAGGAGCGCATGCTCGTGATCGTGAAGAAGGGGAAGGAAGACATCGTGAAGCGGATCTTCGAGAAGTGGGACCTTCCTTATGCCGAGATCGGCAAGGTCACCGACGACGGCAAGATGCGCGTCCGCAACGGCAGCGATGTCGTGGTCGACATCCCCGCCCGCTCGCTCGCCGACGATGGCCCGCTCTACTTCCGCGAGGCGGCTCCCTTCACCCCTCCCGCGCAGCTCGATCTTTCAAGCGTTCCGCAGGCCGATCCGGCCAGTGTTCTGCCGAGACTGTTGGCTCATCCCAGCATCGCGAGTAAGCGCTGGGTCTGGCGCCAGTACGACCACATGGTCAGGACGGGAACTGCGGTGCTTCCCGGTTCCGACGCCGCCGTCTTCATCGTCCGTGAGGCGAACAAGATCCTGGCCGCCGCCACCGACTGCAACGCCGTCTACTGTCGCCTCGATCCCACGGTCGGTGCCCGGATTGCCGTGGCCGAGTGCGCCCGCAATCTGGCCTGCTCCGGAGCGGTGCCGCTCGGTGTCACCGATAACCTGAATTTCGGCAATCCTCACAAGCCCGAGAACTTCTACCAACTCCGCGCCGCCGTGGAGGGCATCTCCGAGGGATGCCGCGCCTTCAATGTCCCCGTCACCGGGGGCAACGTGAGTCTCTACAACGAAAGCCCCGCCGGAGCCATCGACCCGACTCCCACCATCTCGATGGTCGGCCGCATCGACGATGCCTCCCACATCACCACTCAGGCCTTCAAGGAGGCGGGTGATCAGATCTATCTCCTCGGCGAGACAGGCAACGAACTCGGTGCCTCCCACTATCTGCTCGCCATCCATGGCCGCAAGGAAGGGGCTCCTCCGGCCCTCGACTTCGAGAAGGAGAAGGCAATCCACGCCGCTCTCCTTGGCGTGATCCGCAAGGGACTCGTCCGCAGCGCCCACGATTGCTCCGAGGGCGGTCTCGCCGTCGCGATCGCCGAGTCGACCTTTGGCACTCGCTGCGAAGGCCACGATCGTGATGGGGGTCTCGGTGCCACGATCGATCTCGGTGCGACCAACGATCGTCCCGACGTGGTTCTCTTCAACGAGACCCAGGGCCGCATCATCCTGAGCTCCAAGGCCTCCGACGCGGCCTCCCTTGAGAAGGAACTCTCCGCCAGCGGTGTCCCCTTCCGCAAGATCGGCGAGGTCACGGCGAACGCCGAACTCTCCATCAAGACGGGAACGAATGCATACGCGTGGAAGGTTGCCGACCTTCAAAAGACGTTTGAGTCGGCGATCCCGAATTTGATGGAAAGCTAATAGTCTAACAGCCCTGTGACTCACAGGGATGGAGGGGATGAGGATTCTTGGTCACCGGAAGCACAAGAAGCACAGCGGGGTAGAGATGAACAATCAACTCGTCAGATAGTGCCTGAAGGGCTATCGGTGACAAAAATCACCGCATGGCCATCTCCAGAAAGTCATCAGGCAAGATCTCCGGCAAACCGCTGAAGCAGATTCACGGAAACACTTCCCGCGATCACATCCACCGGCTCTTCTTGATTTTTGCCGAGGTTCAGAACAAGCGCTACCCATCGCTGTCCAAGCTCTCGAAAATCTGCGAGGTCGATACCCGCACCATTCAGCGCGACATCGCCCAGTTGAACGGACTGCTTGGCAACATCGAGGGGGAAAAGCAGACAAATGAAATCGTCCATGACAAGGAGCACAGGGGCTATGTTCTTCGCGGCAATCTCAAGCACCTCCCGATCGTCCAGATCGGGGACAAAGACCTCCTCACGCTCCACTTCCTGCGTCAGTGCCTGGAGCCCTACCGCTCCACCGGGATCGGGCGTAGCATGATCGAATCCTTCGAGCACACCTTCGGTATTCTCACCGGCACCACCGACTGGAAGAAGTGGGAGCGCTCCGTACACTTTCGCTTTGAGGGAAAGCCCGAAATCGGCAAGGAAGACGTCCGCCTCTTCGAGCTCCTCCATGTCGCCATCCGTGAGCACCGCCGTGTTATCCTGGACTACAAGCCTTCGAGTGCTTCCAAGGACAGCCGAGTCCTGGAGCCCCGTTTCATCTTCATGCGCAATGGCTCTTGGTACCTCCATGCCACCAAGGCGGGTACTGCTGAACGGCGGACTCTAAAATTTGCCCGTATTAGCAACGCCAGAATTACTGCTGAACGGTTTGTTCCCGATTTCCGAGACCCTAAGGAGAGCTTTCGCTACAGCTTCGGCATCGTCGCCTGCGACAAGAAGCCCCGCCAGCCAGTCGTCTTGGAGTTCGAGGCAAGCGCCGCCCAGCGAGTCGTTGAGACCCTCTGGCACCCCGAACAGAAGACAACCCCCCTGCCAGGAGGCCGTCTCCGTTTGGAGCTTCCCTTTGCCGAGCCGACCTTCCTCGAAATCGAGCCTTGGATACTCGGATGGGGTGCTACCGTAAAGGTCATCGCCCCCGCTGTCCTCAGGGACACGATCGCTGAGAAGGCCAGGGCAATGGCTTCCCAATACTGAGTCCGACCGCTTTTCGCAGGGAGTGGACACCTCCTGTCGTGGTGGCTGTGGCTAGAATAGGGGCATGTCACAAGAAGGTTCCCATACCTCCCAAGAGCTACCCACCCCAGAACAGACGCTCATCGTCTACCGCTGCCCCCGGAACCGGCAGTTCTGGTGCTTTGACGATGAGCGCTTTGAGCTGGTCCAAAAACTGCTCGACAACGGGGCATCGGACTTTCTCAGCCGGATTGTTGGGGCGGACTGCGATCACGCCCGCCTGATTTTCTCCACATCACCCTTCCCGGGCCACAACATCATCTTGGAATCCGAGTGGAACGGGAAACTCCCTGAGCAGAAGGGATGCTCGTACCGCGGGCTATACAACCCGAGGCCAGACGGCAGCGGTGAGTTCGGCAACACTCTCTGGCTCTGCCCGGAACTCTGTAACTATTTCGGCAAGGAGAAGGCTCCGGACAAGATTTACGCACAGATCACGCCCGCGAAATCCTCACGATAAGAACCACCAGCGATTCACCCATGACTACCTCCGGCGATCCCTACCTCTCTCCTGCCGATCTCTTCGTTTCCTATGCACGGATGAAGGGAACCCAGAAGGCTCTTCCCGAGACCAAGGACTACTACGAGAAGCAGTGGCGCCTGATGGCTGGCCTCCTTGGAATCTTTCACGAGAAAGCGGAGAAGCGCATCGAGGAATTCTGCGGCGAGCGCAAAATGCTGGAGCGCCTCGTGGAACAGCGGAACAGGGCGGAGAACTTCGATGTCCCTGATGAGGTGAAGTTCCTTCCGGAGGTCATGGTTCGCCAGAGGGAGGAGCTTCACAGAAGAGGCATGGCTCTGTTGGAGATTTATAAGCAGATGGGAGGATCGCTTTTCGTGAAGATCTTTCCCGAAATCGAGGGGGTGAAGGTTCTGGGAAGCCGTTTGCAAGAACTGGGGCTTCCATTGCTACCACCTGATGCAGCAGAGGAGATGAAACGGCACCTCAAGGCGATCAAGCCCAAGGTCAAGGAAGGGGAGCCAAAGCCGGTCTCCCTCCCCAAGCCTCAGGACGACATCACCCCGGCCCGGATGAATGCGATCAAGGTCTCGGAGGAGCTTGAGGGCAAGGAGGAGATGGCGCTGGAGCGTGATGTCGAACTGATCCGCCAGCGGGCGATCGAGCGGGGGATCGCGACCCGGGAGACCGTTGATGCCGTGCTCTACGAGATGCCGGTGAAGCCATTCCTGGATCTGACCAAGGGATTTCCCAAGATCTCGCGTGTTCATTTCGCTCCGCCCGAGCCACCCAAGCCGGAAGTTCCCCCGCCGCTCAGAGAGCGGATCTGGTCAGTCTTCTTCCCGACTACGAAGAAGCCCTATCCCTATGTCTATATCCCCGACGAAGACGAACCCGTAGGGGAACCCTTACCGGCATTCCGTGACCTCGAAGAGCGGATGGAGAGCCTCCGGAAGGAGAATCCCTGCCTATTCGACAAATACAACGAGGCCCGCATACGCCTTGTGGTGGAAGACATCAGAAGGAGCGAGTACATCCGTGAAGAATGTATTGAGTGGTAATCATCAGCTCACTATCTGACGCCATGCTCTCCATTCTGCGCGATCACGAGACCTACGGGCCTTATGGCATGGATCTCATCCAAACCATGATCGAGGAGGGAAGAATCGTTCCCTCAGACCTAGCCAGGGAGGAGGGCGGCAAGTGGAAACCGTTGGAAGTCTTCCTCAGAGATCCTGCGCTACTTCATTGCTCACCTCCGGTTGCCAGGGCGCCGCACCTTGATCTTGTCCAGGAACGTGAGCATTACCTAAATGCTCCGAAACCGGGAGAGCGCAATATCGCGCACTTTTTGGCAGCCAGTTTTCCTAGCGGCTACAAACCCTTCAAAGCACGGCTTGAGGACTGCTTCGGGCATTTCATTCTGGGGCTCATCCTACTCATCGTGCCCTTCATCGGATGGATCCTAGGCCCGGTGGTGATGCTGGCGTCATTTTCTCTGTTATTCGACAGCCGACCAGATCCCAAAAGTTCCAAGGAAAGCTGGAACCGGCTCATCGGTGATTTCCACCGGGACGGCTATCAGGGCTACTTTCTTTTTCTGGGTTCCATTGCGATCCTGGTGGGCATCTCGGCGCTTTTGCTCGTATTCCTTTCCGAGCAGAGCGAGTCCCTTGCTCCTGGAGCCTTCATATTTTCAGGGGCCTGCTTCATGGTGGGGGGATGGTGGATCCGTAATTACCTCGTCCCGAAGCACCTCCGGTAACAGCCAATCACCATGAACAAATCTCCACTACGCATCGCAATCTTCGGTTTCATCAGCAGTTCCAATCACAGAATCTGCTGGAAGAATAATCCATTTACGCCTTGCCGTATTGTCTCAAAAGGCAATCGACTGGGAGGAAAGCTCATGGAGGAGGATGTCGTGGCCGTCTTCCCGACATCCAAGACATTTGAGACGATCCCACTGAAAGAATTTATAGAGAGCTACAACATCAAGGTGCCGAATGAAGCGGAGATTCAGGATTCCCCTCATCCCGAAGAAAATTCCATGCAGAAAACCACCTCCATCTCCAACGACGAGAACCTAGCCGAGCGCATCCTGCTCGACGAACTCGCGAGTCGGACCAACAAATCCGAGGAGCAACTCCACTTGGAATATGAGCGCGAGCTAGCGGCGGCACCTCCCGCTCCCAGGCTCGATCCAGACAATCTTCCCAAGGAGAGTTGCTCGGTCGAGATTCCTTCCCAAGTGATCACCGCTCTGCGCTATATCATCGCTGCCAACGATCTCCCCATACACCAGATCTCAACCGACTGGCTTGAGGCCATGGTCGCCGATCACAACGGCGTCCCGGCAGAACACATCGCCGCAGATGGCTGCATCATCAACACGGGTAAGTCGTGGCACTATCTTCCCGAATCAGCTCGAGCAAATACCGGATTCTCCTTCTACCCCTTAGAAAAATGAACCTCCTCCATCAAATTGCATCCGGAGCCAAGGATCTCATGCTTCAACAAGCACTTGGGTATATTCTCAATGCAAAGCAGATTACTAAGCCTGAAACAAAAACGACCGTCCGATTGGATGCCAAAAACCACCTTCTTATTGTCAACCTCCACTTGAAGGGGGAAGCCAGTCCCTCGGACATCACCATTTCCTACCAGATCACAGAGGAAAACGAGATCGAGATACTCGGAATCCAATCAAAAAAGCACTGGATCCCGAACACGGTCGCTCTCATCCTTGCCAAAAGAAGAATCAAATTTCACCCCAAGGAGTTTCTCATTGCTTTTCCAAACAAAGCGGTTCCTCTCACTAGTGAAATGATTTTAAGTTTTCTCAGGTGATTAAAGCATAAACAGAAAAACAATAATTTTATGAATAAAAACATATCGCCTGTATTAGATAAAAAAGAAATAGCCTTATTTGATAGGCTTAAGAAAGATTATGAGCGATTTATTGCTCCAGGACCTATTGAAAAAGGACTTAAGAAAATACAAGAAGGTATTAATTGGCTTACACCACAGAAAGTAAAAACACTTGCCAAAGATTCTATTGATGCAGCAAAACAGTTGCAGGTGATCGAGCTTGTCATGAAACAAGCTGGTAGTGGGTTTAGCGACTTTACCAGACTTACAGCGAGAATCACCGTGAGAAGAGAATCAATTCTTAATTCATTTAAAAAAGAAGGATATAGATTTTCTTCCATAGAAGAAATCTGTTTTGCTCGCAGCTATCATGCAGAAAAATATGTCGAGAGAGGAAAGTTTCAAAATATGGCTCTTGCTTTAGGCGAGGGAATGCTTACGGGAGCTCCAGGTTTAATTGGTGTCCCATTTAATATAACTTTAAGCTTCTTTTTGTATTTTAGAGCGACTCAGAATATTGCCATGCACTATGGCTACGATGTTCATAATGATCCTAGTGAGCTTCAGTTTGCGGCTGATGTAACAATGGCTTCTCTCGAACCAAGCATGCTAGATAAAGAAGGCACGGTGACTGGAATGATCGCAAAAATGATGTTGTCCGTGGAACTGTCATCCCTTTCGCATGGTCTTGGTCGCCGCACATTATCTCAAATGGCTGAGCGTGGAGGAACAGAATTAATCTATGTCCAAATTAGGGCTATGGCTAATAAAGCTGCTCAAAAAGCGCTGAATAAAACCTCATCCAAATCAATCGAAGCAGGAATCTTTAAAAACCTACTAGAACAGATAGGTAAAATGATTCCAAAAGAAGCGACAAAAAAATCAATCCCATTTATAGGAGCAATAATAGGGGGTGGTTGCGATTCATATCTAATGAGCCGTGTGCTGTATGGATCTAATCTAATATACCACAAAAGATTCTTGACGGAGAAAGCCTCTCGAATTGCCAATTTAGACAAATGAACTCATGCCGCACAAAGGCAAAAGAAAAGAAACCTGAATTGTAATTTATGGTTGCAAACGAAGTCATCGCAATTAACCATAAATAATCATTTTCGTTGATAGTTATAAAAGAAACACGCTAAAAGTAATATATGGCTAACATTACATGTCCCTCATGCAGCAAGTCTTTTGACAACAATGCACCAGAAAGCTTGGTCACTAGAACTGTTGCTGCAGCAGCCTTTGCTGGTGGCGGAGCATACTTGGGTGCAGGCATAGGCGTTGCTGGTGGTCCATTTGGAGCTATGGCTGGAACTATCCCCGGCGCTCTTTTGGGCGCATCTTTTGGGTGGTTAATTGCAGACCAGGTTCGCCGCTGTCCTTCCTGTGGAAAGGTCTTCAAGACCTAACCTGGAAACTATAAAGTATCACTCCCCCCCTCTCAGCCTCGCGCCGTTATCCTCGGGAATACCGGCTTCCACGATTCTCTGGATGGCCTTCTCAATGTCGTAGGCCGACACGGCGGAGGGTGAAGGAGTTCTGTTCCGTGTCATAGAGCCCGTAGGCAGCGCGGGGATCCTTATCCCGTGGCTGGCCGACAGAGCCGACATTGATAGCGGTGAGCTTCGAAGAATCCAGCAGTGCCTCTCCCTCAAAGAGGAGATGATCCTGAATGGTCTCGCCGCGTTTGCTCGTCATGGCGGGCCGGTGCGTGTGGCCGTAGAAGCAGAGAGGTGATTCCTACTCGGCAAAATGGAGCCGAGCCGAGGACTCATCCAGGATGTAGTGAAAGGCCTCGGGCTTATGGAGGCTCCCGTGGACAAGAGTGAATCCATAAGCCCGTGTGATGAGCGGACGACTCTCCAGCCACTGCATCTCAGCACGGGAGAGATCCCTCTCGGCAAGTCTTAGGGGATCGGCCAGACGCTTGCTCAAGGTGCAGTTCTCAGGCCCGCGGATTAGATACGTGTCGTGATTGCCCAGGATGGTCTCGGAGCAGTGCTGGCGAATCAGACGAAGGCATTCGGCAGGAGCCGCGCCATAACCGACGATATCGCCTAGACAAAAGATCTCATCAATCCGCTGGGAATGGATGTCCTCCAGCACAGCCTCTAGGGCATCAATGTTGCCGTGGATATCAGAGATGAGAGCGATGCGGGGCATAGGGGAAGAAAAGGATTGGAGATCTGCGTGGAATCGTCATTTGAAAGGATGGACTCTGCCACTCCAGGATGGACAGGAGATGTCGTGATCCCCTCAAAAAAACTCCGGGTAGACACTTCCTGTCGTCGGGTGCAGGTAAAGTGGAATTATCGCACTGATTTCATACCATCCATTTTCCAACACATTTCCTGACACTCCCCATGAACATCATCCCAAAGGGCAATCTCGAGTTTTCGGGCGAATCAGAAATTTACGATGATGGGATATTCCGGATTCAGCTGCCCTCGGAATTGGTTTTTCGAACGACTTCCGAGGAGGGTTCCATGATTTTTTCAGCGGGAGATCTTCCGCTGGAGATCGAATGGGCGACTTGCGCCTTCGATAGTGATGACCTGGAGCAATTCGGAGTTTCCACCGAGTCCATCAATCAGACGATGCGGCGGTTCATCCCTAACTTCCCGGAAGATGACCCGTTCAAGCTGATACCCAAGGCCAATGGGTTCATGATGACCAGTCATTACGCCATTCACGATGGCGAATGCCGTTCCTATTACCTGCTGGGTCACTTGACGGAGGAACAGGCGTTCATCGGAAGCTCCATAGCACTGAGGGGTGATGAGGCTTGGCATGGTGATCCTCGTTTCGCGGGGCTTGATCATCTTCTCAAGAATTCTATGCGATTCGCCTACTGCAGCATGGGTGAACCTCGGATCAACTCATCGACCTCATGGTTATCTGTTGACAAAATTCGGATCCGCTTCCCCGAAGAGATGGGTGGCATGTCCTATCGCTTCGCCTCCGATTACGAGTCCACAGGCCCCGGTGAAGGTCTCAGCCTGCGCTATGCCGATGACAATGGTCGCAAATCAGATCTCTACATCTACGATCTCGAGGAAGAGTTTATTGAGCCCGAAACTGATTCGGATCAGGTGATAGCACAGATGGAGGGCTCTGTATCGGAGCTGGAAGCCCACCATGCAGCCTCCGGAATCAAGGCACTTCGCAACAGTGTCACGACTTACGGCAGGGATGCCCTTCCCTTCAGAGACACCAGATATCTGATCGGCACGACCTTACCTGAAGAGGAAAGATTCATGTCAGCAATCCTGCTCGCGGCCCGTTTCGGTGCCTATATCAAGGTGCGGTTTTCGTCATTACCCGGCGAGTGTGACGAGGAGCATCCGGTTTTGATCGCATTCATGAACGATCTGGCAGACTGCTTGATTTGATTAAACAAGGCATTTGCTCCAATGAATAAACCGTCCAACTGCAAGGATGCCATTGAGCTGATAACAATGGCACAGTCATCCATGAATTCTTCAGAACTCGAATCCGCTCTTAAAACTCATGTTGCCACGCTTTGCGCTTCCGAACGCAATACGGGCAATTGTCCCGAGGGCTTGGAGCGCGCTGCCAATTACTTGGTGGGAGCGTTTCAGGGGCTGGGTTACCAGGTGAACCGACAGGAATTCCGTGCGGACGGAGTCCTCTGCGCCAATGTCGAAGCCCTACCGTCCACATTCGTCGGATATGACAAGCCCCACTACATCATCGGCGCCCATTACGATTCGGCACCCGGCACTCCTGGAGCGGATGACAACGCCTCCGCCGTTGCCATTCTTTTGGAATTGGCCCGGATATTTGCAGGACAGCCCTACGCCCAATCGCTCCGTTTTGTCGCCTTTGCCAACGAGGAGCCTCCCCATTTCTGCACCCCCACCATGGGAAGTGTCGTCCATGCCAAATCATGCCGTCAGCGTGATGAAAACATCGCCGGGATGATCTGTCTGGAAAGCCTCGGTGTTTTTACCAACGAACCGGACTCCCAGTCTCTCGGATTGATTGGCTTTCTCGGTATCCCGGAGGAGCTCAATCACTTTTGCCGCCTGAGCGGTGTCGACCCTACGATCGGCAACTTTCTTGCCATTGTCGGAAATGAAATCTCCCGGGATTTCCTGAATTCGTTCGATTCAGCACTCGAACGCGACGACGACCTGCCTGTTCTCTCGACCGACTTCTTGGGGGACTTTTTGCGTCTATCAGACCACCTCTCCTACTGGGACGAGGGCTATCCGGCCATCATGCTCACCGACACGGCCATGTGCCGGAACACTCACTACCACCGGTCATCCGACACGCCGGAAAAACTCAATTACCCTCGCATGGCCCTGCTCACACGGAGAATTGCAACCGCAGTCGAGGCGCTTCAAAAAAAGCAGGCATGAAACCTTCCCCGGAATTTGCCGATGTCGATCGCCCCTATCACTCCTGATGGGATGCCGGGCGGAGGAATCCTCGGCAAGTGAGCCGCATGATCCAATGAACACTCTGCGACATGAGATTGAGGAGAAGCCCCCGGGGCATCATCTGCGCTTTGAGAAGAACTGGGTGGGCAAGCTCTATGCCGACAGACACTGCATCAATGGTGGACTCTACTTGAATTATGTCGAGCTGGTGAAATCAGCCTTCCTGCCTGGAAAATACGACATCATCACCTGTAGTTGTGGTGAGTCAGGTTGCGCGGGGATTTTTGAACTCGTGACGGTGACTCATGATGGTGATCGGATCGTGTGGCATCTTGTGGAACCCGGGCCGGAACGTTGGTTCGAGTTCTCCAAGGATCAATATCGGAGCGCTCTTCTTGAATCCCTCCGATGGGTACAAGCCGAGGTTCCTCGCCCGGAGAATCCCAATGACTACCCATTCGGACATACCTGTATCTACCCGTGGCATATCGACTGGTGCATCAGGACGCTGGAAACAGGCATCATCGAGGAAACCGGATACGAACAATGAGCATCGATCAGCCATTCTTCTGCGATCGGTTCACGATCGAGGATTACAAGACTGTCGCACGGCTTCGGCGAGGCTTTGATGACCGCAGGGCTGGGCCGACATCTCACCATGAGCCGATCATCTTAGATGCCGGGGGTACTCCATGGCGTTCCGAACAACTCTCTCGTTTTTATTCTTCCGGAACCTATCAGGGACGAAACTTCTGCAATTTCGACTTTCGGACGGCACGATGGAAGTTTGCCGAAGAGATCTATCGCCGTGCCTTGGAGAGCACCCGGGCCAGGTTTCCCGGCCTCTCAGCGATTCACTGGAGCAATCTTCTCCCGAACTGGCGTCAGCTCACCCTGCCGGACTGCTTTGCCGAGGCAGGCGATTTCCTCACGACCGAGATGGAGCGACTCACGCGGAGTGGAGGCACCACGATCGAGACGGGATGTTCCTTCTTGGTTTCCCCTCCCGATCGCTGGAAGAGCAACGAGGAGAAGAGAACGACGCTCCTGATGATTTTGGATGTCGAACAAATCACCGAGGAAATCACCAAGCCGATCAGTTGGAGGCCCACCCACGGCTACGACTTCCATGCACCAAGGAAAGAAGTCGCCTGTGCATGGGAGGAGATCGTCGGGTTTCTGTACCGACCGACCCCGCTACAGATCGAACTGATCAATAACGAGGAGGCCAGGCCACCCGTACAGCCTCTCGATCTGGAGATGATCGACCGGGTCTCTCATCTCGACATCGACGGAGCGCTGAGATTGGTCGACCAAGGAGCCAATATCAATGGCGCCAATGAGTTCGGTGAAACCGCGCTCGCTGAGCTCGCCCAGACCTGGGCGACCGATCATGTCCCCTTTGGAAACGACTATGAGGCTCGGTGCACGGCGATTCCCGAGATTAAACCGTTGGAGCGTATCGCCATGATGCGTCGCCTCATCAACGCAGGGGCTGATGTGAATCTGTTTTATTTCAATGAATCGGATGCATTGGTGAACTCCACCCTTCATGCTGAACCGGAGACCGTTGCTTTTCTTCTCGAAGAAGCTGGGGCAGATCCAAACCACAACTCCTACCCTCTGGATGATCCGGATAAGATTTCAACGGCTCTGGACTACGCAGCCAGTGACAGTCACTGCTATGCCGGAAGCGACAAGGGTGAGGCTGCTGAGAAAATCTACCAAATGCTCGTTAAGCACGGCGCGGTCTATAGCAGGCAGGAACCAGAAGAGAATCCGTCATGAGCCCCCGTCTTTACCGGTATGTCGGCCCCTCGGCATTGGGAACACTTCGCAGGGGAGAGGGGGTGCTTCATGTCACGGGAGACGAACCGCTCAAGGAGTGGATCATTCAGGTCGGCGGAAGAAAGCATGGTCCGGCGGAGCGGTGCGCCACCTTCATCATCGATCCCGTTGAGCAACTCTGGATTGCGGATCGTCGTTCCGAGCATGTGGCTTGTGCTGATGGCGGAGATGTTCTTGCAGCCGGGGAAATGACCTTCGCCGCCGATGCCCAAGGGATCTGTGTGAGCACGGCCACCAACCAATCCACCGGATACTGTCCCGAGCCAGCGTGCTGGGATGTGGTCGCGCGAGTGCTCGATCAGCTTGGTATCAGGCGGCCCGATTCCTTCACGGCGGACTTTGACTTTCGCCGATGTGATGACTGCCAATCCATCAATCTGATCAAAGCAGAGGTTTTTGACTGTGCGCTCTGCGGCCATCCCTTGAACCACCACTGGAACTTCCCATGAGATTCACCCTCCCCATCCGCACCTTCCTCCACATGGTGAAGGTGACGGATCTGCTCTTGAGATGAGGATGAGCTTTTGAAAGAGAGAGTCGATTCTCGCGCTTACCAATCTTAAACAAAATACTTAAAGATTACAGCATGACTCGGGTGCAAAATCCCTTCCGCTTCGGAGATCCGGTTCAGGGGGACAGCAGGCTGCAGCTTCGCTGCAATCTTACGCGCCCGTTCTCACGGGCTTGTTTCCTGATTAAAACTCTCCGCGTGAGCCCCTAACTGCAGGATTCGCAATCCTGAATAATGCCAAGGCTCGGGTAATCCAAAAAAGGAAGGCTGGATCAGAGAACTCGTTGACCGCGATGCGCCCGGAGACGAGGTGCCAGGAGTGCTGATCCAGCCTTCACGATGACGTTATGACGAATTGGAATCCCGTCAATGGGTTGGAGTTAGAATGCCTCTTACTGGCAGACCGTGCAGCCTTCGTCGGTGCAGTTGTTGGTACCTTCCTGTCTGTTAGCAGGAAGCTCGAAGTTATCGGTGGGGGCGGTCTCGGCTTGGGCGGATTTCTCTTCGGGGGCGGGTGTGGGATCGGTGGTCATGAGTGTGGGTGGGTTGGTTCTGGGTTTGGGGTGGAACCGGGTGGACGGACAACCCCACCATCACGGGTTTGCGCCCGGTCAGCAGCCCGACTTTCTGATCTTCGGTTCCCCTGAAAAACTAGCATGAAAGGGGTGACAGGAGATGTCCATGGGAAGGATTTTTCCCATTTACCCTGTTGCCAAGGTCTCCAATGTGGCATGGTGACCGGAGATGAAGAAGGCATCCCACGCTTCTGATCGCCCGAACTCCGATGTCGTCCGGTCAGGAATGCCAGTCTGGCGGAAGAGCCAGGCGACACTGTCTCCGGCCCGGAAGCTCGAAGTGATCACGAGCCTGATCCGAACGACGAGGGAACTGGAAACCATCAAACGCCATGCAACGCGTCTGTGATGTCCTGGAGGAGCTGACGGCGGAAGGAATTCTGGACAACTATGCCATAGGCGGGGCCACGGCGGCGGGTTTTCACGGGGAGCCTCTCGCCACCATGGATGTGGATGTGTTTGTTTTTCTCAAGGGAGAAAACAATGCCCTGCTGGTCTCGCTGGAGCCGCTTTTCAAGAGTCTCAAGGCGAAAGGCTTTGCTTCCTTCGAGGATGAGGCGCTGATGATCCACGGCCTGCCCGTTCAATTTCTTACGGCGTCGGGTGCTCTCGAGGAGGAGGCGGTTAACGAGGCGATGATCGTGGAGTGGGAGGGACATCGGATGCGGGTGATGAGACCCGAGCATCTGGCCGCCATCGCACTGACCGTGGGAAGGCCCAAGGATCGCGCCCGGGTGGTCTATCTGGTCTCTTTGACAAGTTTCGACAGGGTGCGATTTCAGGGTATTCTCTCCCGGTACGGGTTAACCGATCGCTGGCAGGAATGGTCTGCGGCATTGGGGCTTTGAACGCCTCCTCCATCCGTGAGTTGTGAGATCGAAGCGGTAGGTACGCTGTAACCTTCAAACGGTTCTAACTTTTTACCAACTCCGTTCGGAGAAATTCCGGAGAGTGGACACTTCCTGTCGCCCTAAACGATATAGATTTCAACAAATGGCCCGCATCGCTCTTATCTCCGATATTCATGGCAATATCGACGCCTTGGAGGCCGTTCTTGCCGAGATCAAGGGATAAAAGATCGACGAGATCGTTTGCCTGGGGGATATCGTTGACCTATCACTCACGGCATGTGTTACCCATGTCCTGAACCCAAAGCGTTACCTATCTCCTGACCCAGGCCGGGATTTTCAGGCACATCTCCTTGATCCCCTCTATCCCAGTGAATCTTTCTTCTCAGTAATCAGGAAAGTTCCGCGACAACCTTGGCGGAAGCCTCTTTTGGATTCTCCGCGGCGGTGATCGGGCGACCGATCACAATCCAGTCAACTCGGACGATCGCGAGAAACTTTTTCCTGATTTCCCTGGGTAGCCCCAAGTTTTTCAGCCCGTTCGCACATTTCCTCAAGGAGTTCCATTTTCCTGCGGAAGGGGAGGGCAGCGAACTCGCGATGCTGGCGGAGTCGGCTTCCCTTCCGGGTGGTCAGGCTCCAGTCGGCCGGTTTTTCAGGTACCTTCGTCGTCATAGCTCGAGGGTTTTCCGTAAAGTAAGTTCAGTTCGTCAAGGTCCGCAAGGTCCTTTGGTCGGCCAGAGTCCCGTTTCATTGCCAGAAGGGTTTCGAGGCGGATGACCGGAATGCGAAGACCTGGGGCCATTTCCTGCCAGAGGGCCGAGGCGTACTCTTCGGAAAATGAGAACGGCTCTGTGACGAAGAGATCCAGCGGTGTGTCCGGATGGCGATCGGAAGTCATCGGCAGGACGACCATTCCTTTTTCTCTTCGCCAGCGTTCCCGGGATTCCCGGTCGGCGAACTCGACGGCGGTGACCGGAACCACAGGGGTGTAGCCCGATTCACCAAGCACGGAGAAGGTACGAGCGATATTCTCCGGGTCCATGGCGAGAACCAGATCGACATCGTAGGTGGTGCGCCCGTAGCCGTGCGCGTTCACGGCGACGCCGCCGACAATCAGGTAACGGACATCTGCTTGGTTGAGTGCTCGGAAAATCGACTCAAGGCTAGAAAGTTTCATGAGTCGCTAAGCGTGGAGCTGTTCCGGGTTTCAGCAAAGCTCCGCAACCACCTTGGCGTAAGCTTCCTTGGGGTTCTCGGCGGCGGTGATCGGGCGGCCGATCACGAGCCAGTCGGATCCCGCGGCGACAGCCTCGGAGGGCGTCATGACCCGTTTCTGATCTCCAGCGGCGGCCCATGTCGGGCGGACGCCGGGCGTCACGATACGGAGATTATTGCCGAGCGATCCTCGGATCGCAGTGACTTCCAAAGGACTGCAGACGATGCCGCCGATCCCTGCGGAAGAGGCGAGTGTCGCCAAACGGAGGACCTGATCCTTCGGTTCCACGCTGATGCCGGTCGCTGATAACTGAGCGGAGTCCATGCTGGTGAGCACGGTCACGGCTAGCAGGAGGAGTTCGGCGCCTTGTGCAGCCTTGGCGGCGGCCTCCAGCATGACGGGCCCACCCGAGGCATGGAGCGTGGTCATGGCGACGCCGAGTCCCGCGGCCGATTTCACGGCATGGGCGACGGTATTCGGAATGTCGTGGAACTTGAGATCGAGGAAAACGCGGCTCCCGCGTGCCTGGATGGCCTTCACGACCGAAGGGCCCTGTGCGGTGAAAAGCTCCAGGCCGATCTTGCAGAGGCTAGGGGGTGCATCCAGGGAGTCGAGGAACCGGAGGGCCCCATCGGTGTCGGGAACATCGAGGGCGATGATGATTTTGTCTTGGGGTCGGGAAGGAGCTTTCACACGATGGGACTGGATGGATCAAATAACACTTGCAGCCCCCGCCAAGATCAACCTTTCTCTCCGGATTCTCGGGAAGCGTCCCGACGGTTTCCATGAGCTGGAGACGCTGATGGTCCCGATCGGGCTCTCCGACGAGATCGAAATCGTTCATGCGCCGGGCCACGGAATCTCGCTCACCTGCAATGATCCCGAGATCCCGACCGATTCAGGCAATCTCTGTGTCAAGGCGGTGGAACTTTTCCGCGAGGAGACGGGGATCGTCCACGGAATCTCCATCTCGCTGATGAAGCGGATTCCCCACGGGGCGGGACTCGGGGGCGGGAGCAGCGACGCGGCCGTCGTCCTCAAGGGCCTCAATGCCCTCTTTGACGAGCCGCTTGTTGCCGAGGAGCTAGCTCTGCTCGCGGCTTCCCTCGGATCGGATGTTCCGTTTTTCATGCATGACGGGTCCGCAGTCTGCCGGGGCAGGGGGGAGATCCTCGAGGAGGCGCCCGCAATTCCCGAACGCCGGATCCTGCTGATCAAGCCCCCCTTTCCCGTCCCCACGGCATGGGCCTACAAACGCTATGCGGAGGTCAAGGAATCCGGGACGAAGTTCCACGTCGATCCCATCCAGCACCTCGGTCCGATCGAGCTTATCAACGATCTGGAGCCACCGGTCTTCGCCAAATACCTCCTGCTCCCGGCGATGAAGGAGTGGCTGCTGGAGCAATCAGCTGTGGAGAGTGCGTTCATGACCGGCTCGGGGTCGACAATGGTTGCCGTGATCAAGCCTACGGCCGATGACGACGGTATCCCGGCGCTGAAGCAGGCGATTCACGCCGAATTCGGGGAAACCATGTGGCTCTGCGAGACGGGGTGGAAATAAGTGAGGGGAGAGAGGGGACAATACTGGGATTCGAAGCAGTTCAGGTTTACTCTGTCAGAAGCTTAGAGCAGTTTCTTTTTCTCTTGTCGCATTCCTTGCGGAGGCATGGGGCGTTGGCCACTAGAGCGTTTTAAATAAAGATGTGGCCATGAATTTGGGGGCGCCATGGGGTGGTCTGCGAGAAGCAAGCGAAGCGGCTGTAGTCGTTGTGCTACTGCC
>Ga0208105_1000193_pt1 | contig 23835 bp, 20 predicted proteins | sample CryBogCBE16Jul07_FD_184574 | JGI IMG/M metagenome (GOLD analysis project Ga0208105, IMG submission 184574) | Freshwater microbial communities from Crystal Bog, Wisconsin, USA - CBE16Jul07 (SPAdes) | ecosystem: Environmental > Aquatic > Freshwater > Lake | place: Crystal Bog, Wisconsin, USA... | reverse complement strand
AAGGTTTTGGAAATTCCGACACGCCCGGGCGAAACGCTGGATCTCGTGGAGATCGCCGGGACGAACCACGGAAACGGCTGACGCAGGGATCGACGGCTGGCGCCCCCAAATTAATGGCCACATCTTTATTTAAAACGCTCTAGCCGTCCATTAATCCATGCATGAAGCGGCGGCATAAGAAAAATCCTTTCAAGAGCCCGGAAAACATCTGTGATGTGATGAGCCTTTCAAAGGGTCTGCCATTGCTTCATGCATCCAACTACATAAGCCCCAATATTATACATCCGCTTCCACGAAGCGGTAGCCGATACCGCTTTCGGTAAGGATCAGAGTCGGGTTTTTGGGGTCAGGTTCGATTTTCTGCCGGAGGTGGGTGACGTAGACTCGGAGATACTGGCGATGCTCCTCGGAGTTTGGCCCCCAAACCTTGGATAAGATCTGTCGGTGAGTAAGGATTCTTCCGGCATTCCGGACGAAAAGGGCCAATAGCGCGTATTCGGTTGCTGAGAGCGAGAGACGTTTCCCTCTGCGCATGACGCTGCGCTCAGACAGGTCGACATTCAGATTCCCAAAACGGAAGGCGTGGGTTTCCCGGGAGGGTCGTGATTTTCTACAGGAGGCTCGGAGGCGAGCCAACAGTTCGGACGTTCCAAACGGCTTGGTCACGTAGTCGTCCGCTCCTGCATCGAGCGCACCAACCTTGCTGTCCTCCTCGCCGCGCGCCGAAAGCACAAGCACCGGGACTTCGCTCCACTCCCTCAGGCGACGCAAAACTTCCATCCCGTCCAAATCAGGAAGTCCCAGATCCAAGAGAATGACATCAGGACGACGGAAAGCGGTCATGGAAAGTCCCTCCTGACCGGTTGCCGCCTCATGAACTGCCCAACCTGCCGATTCCAAGGCGGTTCTAAGAAGTCGCCGGATCTGAAGCTCGTCATCGATGACTAGGACGGAGAGACCCTTGGTCATGCTTCGGCCTCCTTCGGAAGCTTCATCTCTCCACCCGTGGGAATCGAGACAAGAAATCTGGCCCCTCCCTCCGATCGGTTTAGGGCAGTGATTTTTCCCCCGTGTGCCTCGACAAGGCGGCGGGCAACCGAAAGCCCAAGCCCGATCCCCCCGGCGGGGGAACCTTTGAGCCGGTAAAATTTCTCGAAGATTTTTTCCTCCTCCCCTGCGGGAATGCCCGGACCTTCATCCTCAACCGTAAACAGGACCATGGTGCCTTGGTTTTGCACAGTCAGGACTACCCGGCTGCTAGCGGGACTGTATGTCAAAGCGTTTGAAAGAAGGGTGACAAGCACTTGCCGGATCAGGTTCGTGTCCACATGAAGTGGCTGAAGCTCAGGAGCCTCTTGAACTGCGATCAGATGCGATCTCGAGATACCCTTCACCTCGGCCACAGCTTCACGGGCAACTTCCGCGGCATCGCACCACTCTAGGGAAAGCCTCATTAGGCCGGAATCCAGCCTAGTCATATCAAGCAGATGACCCACCACACGCGACAACCGCACCACAGCGGTGCGGATCTCCCGGACGACGGGCAAGTCCGGGAGCTGATCGACTGCCGCGATGATGGCCGCCAACGGGGTTTTGAGTTCGTGGGAGACGGAGTCGAAGAGTGCCTTCTGAAGTTTGTCCGATTGTGCGGTGAGAGCGGCATGCCGGTTTTCTCGGTTCAATGACTCCTTTTCCAAGACAAGGGCTATCTGTGTAGCGAATGCCTCCATCAGTTCGCGCTTCTGGAAGCTGGGTGCCTGAGATAGAGATATCGCTAGAACGCCAAACGCCCTGTCCTTGCTGATCAGGGGAAGGTAAAATGCCTCGGCATCAGGCAGCGTTTCGGTAAATCGACCGGCTGCCTGACGTTTTAAAAACGTCCAAGCGGCCACGCTCTCTTCCTTATCATTAAGATGAAACCCGCTTGCTGGATGGGCATGGTACTCATAGTTCCCCGTGTTGTCGCAGAGGATGAGTGCGGATTCCACGCCGAAGGTCTCCCTGATCCTCTCAACCGATTTGGCAGCAATCTCATCAACGCCGTCGCACCCCGAAAGGGTTCTGGCCAGCCTGAAAAGTGCCGTGGTGCTTTCAACACTTCCACGTTCCATCTGTTCACGCTCTCGCAGCCGTCCTGTGAGCTGACCAATAATCAACGCCGTCAGGAAAAACATTCCCAGCATTGCAAAGTCTTCGGGATGGGAGACGTAAAAAGTGAAGTGGGGGGGAATAAACAGATAATCCCAGAGCGTTGCCGAAAGAGCTGCCAGAAGCAGGCTCGCCCAACGCCCGACTCGGAGTGCGGCGAAGAGAACTCCCAGCAGGTAGAGCATGGCGATCGTGCGGTAACCGATGACGGGTTCAAGCAGGAACCCCGCCAAGGTGATCAACCCTGAGACGGCCAATACGACTGCATAGTCACCTAGCCGAACGGAGGGGGATGGGAATGTTTTCCTGGGGCGGCTGCGATCCACGCGTACTAACTGGACATCGATATCTCCGCTATTGGCCACAAGCCAGTCGACTTGTGATGGGCGAAAGCGATTCAAAAATCCCTTTGCACCAGGTTTGCCCAAGATGATCTGTGAGACATTCTGCTGGTCGGCAACCCTCAGGATAGCGGGGCCGAGTGAGACACCCTTGGTGACGATCACTTCCGCTCCAAGTTCCCGGGCCAGGGTAAGATTGCCGATCAGCCTGGCTTCCTGGGCAGCATCAAGGATATGGGGAGTCTCCACTGAGACCGCAACCCAGCTTGCTTCGAGCGAACTGGCCATCCTGCGAGCCCACCGCACGAGCTTAGCCGAGGAAGGACTCGGACCTACCGCCACTAGCAGACGGTCACCGGCTTTCCACGGTTCCTTTGTCCCCGCAGGCCTAGCGGTGCGCAGGTCGCGATCGACATGCTCGGCGGTGAGGCGAAGGGCCATTTCCCGGAGAGCGAGCAGGTTGCTCTCACGGAAAAAATTTGCGGCGGCCGTCTGCGCTCGATCGCCGAGATAGACTTTCCCCTCAGCTAATCGAGCCCTGAGTTGGGAGGGTGTCAGGTCGATCAGGGTGATTTCGTTCGCGAGATCTAGGATCGAGTCGGGGACGGTCTCCCGGATTTCAACACCGGTAATTTGCCTGACGGTATCCTTTCGGCTCTCGATATGCTGAACGTTGAGGGTTGTGTAGACGTCGATTCCGGCATCCAGCAGTTCAAGCACGTCTTGGAAACGCTTCGGATGCCTCGAGCCGGGAACGTTCGTATGAGCCAACTCGTCTACCAGGACGATTTTCGGATGCCAGGTCAGGATCGGTTCGAGATCCATTTCCTCGAGGATCGTTCCCCGGTACTCGATGCTCGTGCGCGGGGCGACGGGCAAGCCTTCAATCAATGCCAGAGTTTCCTTTCGCCCGTGGGTCTCGACATATCCGACCAGCACCTCGACGCCTTCGAGTTGCTTTTGCCGGGCGGCCTGAAGCATGGCATAGGTTTTCCCCACGCCCGGGCACATCCCAAAAAAGATTTTCAGTTCTCCGCGGCGCGCAGTTTTCTCGCTGCGTGAAATCGCCGCAAGCAACCTGTCCGGATCCGGGCGATCGGGTTCTTCCACCAGATCAGCGTAACTCAGCAAGATCGAGATTGAGAGCCAAAACGTTCACACGGGATTGGCCGAAAACCCCGAACTGGGGCGGCTGAACATGCGCCATCACGAGGGCCTGAACGTGACCTTTCTCAAGATGGCGGGATGCAGCGACTCGGTCTATCTGGGATAATGCGGCTTCAGGGCTGATGTCGGGATCGAGCCCACTTCCGCTGGCGGCGAGCAAATCGCCTGGAGCATTGTCCCCGTAGGTCTTCCGGCGATCGGATAGGGCCTTTGCAAAGGCAGCACTTGTCGGCCCTAGATTGGAAGCACCGCTTGGCACAGTGGCGTAGTCGCATGCGGAGGGACGGGGCCAGAAAAGATCCGGTTCTTCGAATTTCTGAGCCAGAAGCGACGAACCCAGGACACGCTCGCCATGACGAATCAGGGAGCCTGATGCCTGCGAAGGAAAGAGACAGCATCCCAGATCGGTGACGATAAGGGGATAAACGATTCCGGTTAGCACGGTCATTAGAACGAGCATGAGGAGAGATTGGAGTATGGTTTTCATGAACGGGATTAGTTGGTGTAAGACTTGGCTCTCAGGCAAGATGAAGGCCCACGATCACAAGGTCGATTAGCTTGATGCCGACAAAGGGGGCGATGATGCCGCCGGCTCCATAGATCAGCACATTGTTGGCAAGAACCTGGGTGGCTCCCAGGGGGCGGTATCGGACTCCCTTTAATGCGAGCGGGACCAATGCGATGATGATAAGCGCATTGAAGATGACGGCGCTCAGAATGGCGCTTGCCGGTGAATGGAGCCGCATCACGTTAAGAGCCTCCAGCGGCCCTCGAGTGCTTCCCTGGACGGCATAGAGGAGGCCGAACATGGCAGGCAGGATTGCAAAATACTTGGCCACATCGTTGGCGATGCTGAATGTTGTGAGAGCCCCCCGGGTCATCAATAGCTGCTTTCCGATCTCAACAATCTCAATGAGTTTCGTGGGATTGCTATCGAGATCGACCATGTTTCCGGCCTCCCGAGCGGCCTGGGTGCCTGTGTTCATGGCGACGCCAACATCAGCTTGGGCAAGTGCCGGAGCATCGTTGGTCCCGTCACCGGTCATGGCCACGAGTTTTCCCTCTGCCTGCTCTTGACGAATACGCTGCAGCTTTTGTTCGGGTGTGGCCTGGGCCATGAAATCATCCACCCCGGATTCAGCAGCGATCGCTGCCGCGGTAAGGGGATTGTCTCCGGTGATCATCACAGTACGAATGCCCATCTGGCGAAGTTGGGCAAAACGCTCGCGAATACCCCCTTTCACGACGTCTTTGAGTTCGATCACACCGAGTGCACGGTTTCCATCCGCCACCACGAGGGGCGTGGAGCCTCTGCGAGAGGTTTCCTGAACTGCAAGTTCCACCTCTTCCGGGAAGATCCCCCCTAAGGACTCGACATAGGCTTTCATTGCCTCGGCGGCCCCCTTGCGGATGGAGCGAGTGATGCGGCCGCCCTCTAGGAAGTCAACGCCGCTCATCCGGGTTTGTGCGGAGAACGGGACGAATCGGGCATGGGGTTCGGCCACCTCGCGTGCCCGTAGACCATGGCGTTCCTTAGCAAGAACAACGATGCTCCGCCCCTCGGGTGTCTCGTCGGCAAGCGAGGATAACTGGGCGGCATCCGCAAGGATCGCTTCCGTAACCGTTGGTGCCGGAAGGAAAGAGGAAGCCATGCGGTTGCCCATCGTGATGGTGCCGGTTTTGTCGAGAAGGAGAACGTCGATATCCCCGGCGGCCTCTACGGCACGGCCTGAGGTGGCCAGGACATTACGTCGCACGAGACGGTCGATGCCGCTGATACCGATGGCACTGAGCAAACCCCCGATTGTGGTCGGAATCAGGCAGACCAGCAGCGCGATAAGAACAGGAAGGGAGACGTCGACCGCTTGCTTCTGCCCCGCAGCCAACTCGCTGTATCTGGCGAAGGCGGGTAGTGTGGCGACAGCGAGAAGGAAAAGCAGAGTGAGACTGATGAGCAGAATGCCGAGTGCGATCTCGTTGGGTGTCTTCTGCCGGCGCGCCCCTTCGACCATCGAGATCATTCGGTCGATAAAGGTGTTGCCCGGATCGCTCGTGATCCGCACCAGGATCCTGTCGCTGATCACGCGAGTCCCGCCCGTGACGGCGCTGCGATCGCCGCCACTTTCCCTGACCACAGGGGCAGACTCACCGGTGATGGCCGATTCGTCGACACTAGCGATCCCCTCGATGACCTCTCCGTCACTGGGGATCAAATCGCCAGCCTCGCAGACGACCACGTCATCCCTGCGGAGTTCGGAGGCTGCCACCTTCTTCTCGCGTCCTTCTCTGAGAAGCCGTGCCATAGTCGTTGTGCGCATCTTGCGCAAGGTGGCTGCCTGAGCTTTGCCACGCCCCTCGGCCAACGCCTCGGCAAAGTTTGCAAAGAGGACTGTAAACCACAGCCACAGGGTCAACTGGAGTAGGAATCCGTTGCAATGGGCCAACGCTATGATGGAGGTGACGATCGAACCCAAGAAAACCACGAACATCACCGGGTTCTTCCATTGGACGCGTGGATCGAGTTTTAGGAACGAGTCTCCCAACGCGGGAAGAAGAAGCGCTGGGTCAAAGATCGAAGAGGCGATTTTATTACTCATGGTGTTGCGATAGTTTGTGGGTTTGTTGCGCAATTCCTTAGAAGGAGCGTCCGGCGGCCATAAGGAACTGCTCAACCACAGGACCTAGGCAGAGGACTGGGAAAAATGTCAGCCCGACGATGATGAGAAGGACGCTGATAAGAAGAGCTACAAAGATTGGACCCGTGGTCGGGAATGTCCCGGCACTGGGAGGGGATGCCTTCTTTGCCGCCATTTTTCCGGCGATCGCAAGGCATGGGATGATGACAACAAAGCGGCCAAGCAACATCACCAGGGCCAGGATATAGTTGTAGAACGGCGTATTCACCGAGAGCCCCCCGAACGCGCTTCCGTTGTTTGCGGCGCAACTGGAGAAGGCATATAGAATCTCGCTCAACCCATGGGGGCCGTTGTTACCCAAGCCTGCTAGTCCTGCAGGATGAACGGCTGCTATGGCGGATCCCAGGAGGATAAGGGCCGAGGGCACGATCACGGCTGCAACGGCCCATCGAATTTCCCCCGCTTCAATTTTCTTGCCGAGGTATTCGGGAGTTCTCCCCACCATCAACCCCGCAAGAAAGACAGTGAGGATGACATACATGAGCATCCCGTACATTCCTGCGCCGTCCCCGCCGAACACGATACAGCCGAGTTGAAGATTGAGCAGTGTCACCAAGCCCGCGATTGGTGAAAGCGAATCGTGCATGGCATTGACCGAACCGTTGGAAGTTCCTGTGGTCGAAACGGCCCAGAGGACACTATTCATCACTCCGAAGCGTTGCTCCTTGCCCTCCATGGAAGAGGCAAGCCCGGTGACGGGATTAGCCTGGAGTTCGGCATGCCATGCTATGGCGAAAAATGCCACGAAAAGCAGGGCCATTGCCGACCAAATCGCGATGCCTTGGCGTAGATTCCCAACCAGAAAACCGAAGGTGAAGACCAGCGAGCTGGGAAGTAGTAAAAGCGACATCATCTCGAGAAAATTGGAGAATGGGGTCGGGTTCTCGAAGGGATGGGCGCTATTCTGCCCGAAGTAGCCTCCTCCATTACTGCCAAGCTGTTTGATGGCGATCTGAGAGGCCACGGGACCCTGCGGAATGATTTGCTCGGAAACGTTTTGGGTCTCAGTGACAGCATTCCCCTGCGCATCCTTTGCAGGTTGTCCAGAAGCGTCGAGTTTGGGGATCTGTGTTGTCCAAGGAGCGAATACCTTCGCGGTGTCGTACGGTCTGAAATTCTGAACGACTCCTTGGGAAACCAAGAGCACGGATAGTACCAAGGAGAGGGGCAGAAGCACGTAGATCGTTGAGCGGACTAGATCGACCCAGAAGTTGCCGACCGTGGAGGACTGCCTCCTAACAAGGCCGCGGGTGAGAGCGAGAAAGACGGCGATTCCTGTAGCGGCACTTGTGAAGTTGTGCACCGTCAGGCCGCTCATCTGCGTCAGGTAACTCATGGTTGCCTCGCCTGAGTAGGCCTGCCAGTTGGTGTTCGTCATGAACGAAACGGCTGTGTTGATCGCTAGGGCAAAGGGAATGTTGGGCAGATGTTGGGGATTCAGCGGCAACCAGGCCTGGGTCATCATCTGCACAACTGTCAGGAGGCATCCGGCGATATTGAATGCAATGAGGCAGAAGGTGTACTTGACCCAGCTCATTTCCTCATCGCGAGGGATGTTGGCGGCGGCGTAAAGGAGCCGTTCAACCGGACCGAGGACGATATGCATCCAGGTAGGCTTGCCCTCGAAGACACGAGCCATATAAAGACCGAGCAGGGGCGAGAGCAGGATGAGCAATCCCCCAAAAAGGACCAGTTCCAGAATGTTGTTTGGTTTCATGACGGAGAGCAACTTACCGCCACAAGCTTCAACACCGTGAGTTAAACGGAGGGCTCAACCTGTTAAAAAAACATTAAAGCTCGTCACCCCGCCACGGATAACTTCAATGCTTTTATCCGTGAAGAGGATGCCTGCCGCCGGGAAATGCACACCGGATTCAGAGGGTAGACACTTACTGCCGCAATGATCCGGGAGCCTGATGGGACATCACCACTAGAGCGTTTTAAATAAAGAGATGGCCGTAAATCTGGGAGCGCCCTGGGGTGGTCTGCAAGAAGCAAGCGAAGCGGCTGTCGTCGCTGTACTACTGTCCAAACGATGCGACAACGCAGAACGACCGATGCCGCCTCAACCAAGCCTGCGGGAGCGGGTGCGGAAGATCCCGCGATCGCGGGAACCAGAGGGCGGCTACGTCGCCTGGAGGCAGATGCCGTCAAAGAACGGCTACAGAATCACTTAAACCGCTCTAACCGACTGCTGTGCGAGAGCATTGCCTGAATCTTCCTGAGGGGGTGAAGTTTTCCACGTTACCTTTGGAAGCGCTAAAATGCTGCCAATAAATACGCTTAGGACTCTCTGCCAGGAAAAACTAAGCACTTCTACCAATAGAGACGGGTCAAGGGGTGTGGGATGCTTCCTATGTGAACGAGCGTCTTTCTCAATGTAATCCCTCAAACAAAAACATCTTCATTCTCACCGCTCTTGCGGCCTTCTACACCCTGACCCTCTCGGGTTGTATGAGTTCGGCAAAGCCAATTCACTATGCTGCCGGAACCCCCAATCAGGTTGTCCAACCAGCCATGATTGCAAGTTACGGATACGGCTACTTGTATAAAGGTAGATTCTGGACATACAGGAGCGGCTACTCCTTCTACAGGGGACACTATTACGATGGGACGGAACGATCGGGTGGTAATCACGGATACGGCGGTGACGGTGGCTGGAGCCCTAACGGCGGATATCGGTGAATGTCACAGCAGCTGAATTCATGAAAGAACTCGATTATCAGGAACCAGGTAGAAGAGCATCGGTGGAGCGTCCGAAGCCAGTCATCAAAAATCCCACGGACGAGATCGTCAGGATTACCAAGACGACAATTTGTGCAACTGACCCCTATATTCTTGTTCTTGAAGGAAACGTCCTAGGCGGTCAGTTCGGAAGGCTCATTGCTCACGACGGTGACGGTAGGCTCCCTAAGCAAAATCATCAGATTTCATCCTTTCACGGGAATGGGTTTACACTGAGGTGCGGGGGATGGTCCTTTGATGATAGATGATCTCTCATCTCCACTCGGCACTTGAATTTGCCGCGCAAGTACCCCGTTACTCGGAAATCCTAAGGGTGTTGTTCAAGTATGGATTTTCGGATATCCTCAAATTAGTCGCACTGCAGAGGGTTCTGGGAATTGAGGGTAGCGATCTGCAGACGCATGAAACCGGCCGGTTGTCTCAACCTCCCGAGGAACGGTTGAGACTCGCGCTGGAGGAGTTGGGGCCCACATTCATCAAGTTCGGTCAGATCCTGAGTTCCCGCCGTGATTTAGTGAACGGGGATTACTACAATGAACTCCGCAAGCTTCAGGACAAGGTTCCTACCTTTTCCGGCAGGGAGGCAAAGCACATCTTTGCCGAGGAAATCGGGATGAACGTCAGCAAAGCTTTTGCCGAGTTCGATGAGGAACCGATGGCAGGCGCTTCCATGGCTCAGGTTCATCGGGCCACGACGCACGAAGGGGCGATCGTCGCTGTAAAAATCCAGAGACCTGACATTCAGCCCCTCATCGAGAGGGATCTCTCCATTCTCCATGATTTGGCGAAGTTGCTCGAGAAGCAGGTGCCGGATATTGCCTCGATGAACCCCGTCGGGGTAATCAAGGAGTTTTCGGAAACACTCACGAAGGAACTAGATTTTACCAACGAAGCGGACAATACGGAACGCTTTGCCCATCTGTTCAAGAACTCGAAAGTAATCAGTGTGCCGGCCATCCTGCGGGAATTCAGCAGCAAAAAGGTCCTTACCATGGAGTTCATCTCAGGCTTCCCGGTGAATGATCCGAAGGTTCTCAAAAAACACCATATCAATCCGGTCCTTCTTTCTAAGAGCATTTCAAAGCTCATTTTTGAACAGGTCTTCATTTACGGGTTTTTTCACGGTGATCCCCATCCCGGCAACATGACCGTACTCCATGGAGGAGTCATGGGACTCTATGATTTCGGAATCATGGGGGAGTTTTCCATGGGCTTCCGATCGAGTGTTGCGAACCTTATTGCAGGACTCGCGGAGAAGGACAATAGGCAGGTGATGAGCTCACTGGTGGACATGTCGGAATCGGGAAATCTGAGTGATCCCGAAAAAATGCTCCGGGAAGTCGAGGAGTTCAGCAATAAGAACCTCAACAAACCGCTGTCCCAGATCAATCTTTCGGACGTCTTTAACAAACTGCTGGAGCTTCTGCGTGATCAGCATCTCAGGATGAAGGGGAGCTTCTATCTTGGCATCAAGGCCCTCTCTCAAGTGGAGGCAATAGGACGGGAGCTCAATCCTGATCTCAATTTCATTCTCCTTGGAGAGCCCTACGCCACCAAGCTGCTCCAGGTGAAATACCGTCCCGAGCACCTTGCTCACATCCTGCATCAACTCTCCTCGACTTCGCTCGATATTCTGGATGATGTTCCGGGAGATTTCCGTGCTTTCTGGAAACGCTTGAGACGCGGTAAAATCAACATTCCGCTTCAGATCAAAGTCGATTCAAAGGGGATAGAACCTCTCCGGAAGACACTGAACACAACTTCCAACCGCCTTGGGAATGCCATTCTGGCGGCAGCTGTCCTGATCGGCTCCACGAACCTCATCCGATCCGGACTTCCTCCCAAAGTGTGGAACATCCCCGTGATCGGGATGATCGGATTGATCTGGGGGATCTGGATGTGTTTTCGGCACGCACTCTCGACACGACGCAGTGACGGACTCTGACAACGGTCCGGCAAGTGGTACGGATCCCAAAGCGACTCCTGAAGTTTGTTGTCAGCAGACTCTCTGGCCCTGCGGTCTTAGAGTATTTTTCAAGGCGCGACCGAGAGGGAATATCTGAAGATATCGGCCGAGGAAGCAACGTCGAAAATCGGGAAAGGAGCCAGAATGATGCAGCTCATTTGCCTGACAGGACACTAGATTTTTTTGATGATCCCTTGAAGCGAGGTTGTCCCCTCCTCAATGGCCTTGGCGAGATGCCGTGAGGCTTGGCCCAGCAGATCGCGGGCTTTCTTTTTTGCAAGGATGCGGGACTGCTCAGTGGTTTTTGCACTTTCTCGGATACCGTTGCCCAGCAGGGAGGATGCCTCGTCGATGAACTCTAGCGCCTGCTTTGCAATCTTGTTGTGCTGAACAGCCGATGTTGCGGGGACTCTGGTGCGAACCTTCGCAGGGAGCACCTTTTTCTTGGGCACAACTTTCTTTGGTGCGGTTTTTTTGGATGACTGATGATGCTTCTTTGTTGTCATGGCTTTGGATTGATGAGGTTAGATCCTGATCACCTTTTATTGGGGATTGACGGACTTCTTTTGGCTCACTTCTGTTATGGAGCTCTTTTAGTGTATTTTGCGCCCCTGAATGAGCTGAAGCAGGAGCATGCCGATGGCAACAACCAGCAGGATATGAATGAAGCCACCCATCGTGTAGCTGCTGGCGAGTCCAAGCAACCAAAGGACAAAAAGAATCATGGCGATTGTAAAAAGCATGGTGCTAAGAAATGCGGGACTTCGTTCTGGTGAGAGTCGCGATCAGGACTCAGTAGGATGTTGACCGCGTCGTGGTCGTCGTGGTTGGTGTTTGAGCCGTGGATTTGGTCTGCTGGCTCACGGTCGTGGTGGTTTGGGGCGTTGGATCCGTTGTCCGCGTTGTGCTAAGCGAAAAGCAGGAGGTCAAAGACAGAGTCAGGATCATTAAGGTGCCAATTCCGATCAGGGAGGTTGTTTGCATGGGAAAACGCTACTGCCGGGGAGGCTCTCCGGCTAGATGTGGTACCGCTTAGAAATTGCTAAGCACTTCGCTTACCGAGCTCTTTGCGGAAACCAAGCACTTTTACCAATAGAGACGGTTCAAAGGGTGTGGGAGAGTTCTGATGTGTGAAAACCCGACTTGATGAAATGAGAAGCACCTCAATCGCAATGCTGGCTTTGATTGTCGGAATGGCTGTCACTTTTCCGACATCTGCTTTTTCTGGGCACCTCGCTGAAGCGAGTGGGTTGAAGGGAGGGGCAGAAGAGGGGTGGGAATGAGGTATCTGACACAACGGACTACTACTCTGACTTCGTTATCATCAATGATTTCGTCTTCAAGTCCAAGCAGGTCGAGGCCTTCTGCCAAGAGGAGGCAGTCGACGGTTTGAAGGGCTACCACCGTCCTTTTTCCGCCTTACAAGCAGACCGTGCCGGATCCGGAATGGAGGCTCTATGACTTCTTGTTAAAGCGGACGCATCCCATGGATACGAAGGACTTCCTCCATTAGGTGGAGCCTCCTTTGAGCAGAAACCGTCACTATGAAAGGCCATACCATGTGGATCTTCCTCCGCCGTGACGCACCAAAAGCCTCTTCTCGACGAGATTGCTGAATGTTGCTTTGAGTGTGTTCGGGCTGGCACCCGTCTCCCTGACCATGTCACGTGACGTCACCCGGCCATGATTGCGGACATAGTCGAGAATCTTGATTGCCAACTCTGAGAGTGAGGTCAGTACGTTCTTCTCGCGCTCGACTTTGATCGCCAAATGCCGCTTCTGCTGCTGGAGAGAACGCATAAAAAACATCAGCCATGGCTGCCAGTTTGGAGATGCATCATGAATGGTTGATTGTGTCTGTCGCAGGGCGAGATAGTAGCCCTCCTTGCTATTCTCGATGACGCTCTCAAGAGAGCTATACGGCACATAGACGTAACCGGCCTGCAGCAGCAACAGGGTCGTCAGAATTCGGCTCAATCGACCGTTTCCATCTTGGAAGGGGTGGATTTCAAGAAAGTTCACGATGAAGACCGCGACGAGCAGCAGGGGATGCATTCGTCCAATCTCCCTTGTGTCCTTAAGCCAGTTCAGCAGCTCGGCCATCCGACGAGGGGTGTCAAACGGCGAGGCCGTTTCAAACACAATGCCGATCATCTTCCCGTCTTCATCAAAGGCACCAACGTTATTGGATAGTGTCTTGTATTCCCCGCGATGGCGTTCGTCTTTAATACTGTAGCGAAGAAGGTCGCGGTGAAGCTGTTTGAGGTGATTTTCCGTGATGGGAATCTCGGCGTAGGCATGGAAAACGGTTTCCATGACTTCGGCGTATCCAGCGACTTCCTGTTCATCGCGGCTGTCGAACGACTTGATCTCCAGTTTGGTGAGTAACTGCTCCACCTCACGATCGGTCAATTTGCTCCCCTCAATGCGCGTAGACGACCCTATACTCTCAATCGTTGCCACGCGCCTGAGCGCGTTAAGCCGTTCTGGCGCAAGTATTCCCAGCAATTGCCAAGCCCCCTTAAACTCGTCGATCTCGGAGAGGAGAGCCAGCAATTCGGGGGTGATCTCGATAGTATCCGTATTCACGATACCCGAATATATACCTGATTATACCGGATTGACTACCGGATTGGTTACCAGATTATACCAGAAAGTTATTCGGGGGTGGCAATCGCCTTTCTTCAGCAAGGGAGCAGCTTTGCATCTGATCAGCCAGGCGGATACTCCAAGACACAGTGACCAGCTTTGCTTATCCTAAGAGTTGCTCCAACTTGCGGATCTGCTCAGCAAAGCCTTCCGGTTTTTGATCTCGGAATTTCCGGAGATTCAATAGCTTCCATCGAATCGCAGGCAACTCCGCAAGATGGGTGCATTGCATGAGGCTCCAATCAGGGGTGCATCGAACCAATCCAAGTAGGAACTCCCTGTGTCGTGGCTGCAATCCTGCCATGAGATCCGACTTGAGTCTCTCTCGCGAGGCTTCCAGTACCTGGAGCGGAATCATCTCTCTGGTCATTCCCACGAATTAGTTTTCGTAGGGTTTGGAAAGTTCCTTGTTATTCGGGGCGAGAACTTCGTGGACGGTCTTGTTGTGGCCAGCCAGATAGCAGACAAAGCATTCGATGATTTCCGGGGTCAGGCCGCCCTGTTCGTACAGCTTGGCCACATCGAAGAGATCCCTGGGATGCTGGCGATCCATGGCGGCAATGAGTTTGCTGCCATAAAGCTCTGATCGATCCAAGGTCGGGAGCTGGAGATCTAGGGTGAATAGGGATCTTACCTCTTCTGCTAGGCGGGACTGGACAACGGGGAGGACTGTCCCTCGGAACACTTGGTTGACTTCGATTTTCACCATGGCATCACCCTGCTTCAGGAACAGTTTGATTTCCTCTCCAGAAGGCAGCGGGCGGAACTCGGCAAGGATAGCCTTTCTCCCTAGGCGGGACTGGACTTCCTTGAGTCTGGATGAAATGCCTTCGATGGCTTCCTCGCGTGAAAGCCGGTGGTCCGTGAAGACGACATCGATGTCCACGGAGAGGCGAGGCATGTTGTCGTGGAAGAAATTGATGGCTGTTCCTCCTTTCATAGCGAATCCGCCGGAGGCAAAGACTTCGGGAGCCACATCCAGGAGCAACCTGACGGTATCGAGATAGCGGCCGTTCATGATCCTTTGAGGATGAGTGTCGTGCCGTTGGCAAGTTTCCTGACCCATCGGGAACCGCCGGTTACTCCCTTGAGTCTCTCCCCTGCCTGAGCTGCCCAGGGAAGGCCCAACTCCTGAGCCCACTGGATGCAAAGTCTGGCGGACTTAATCTGGCGGCAACGGGTGAGGAGAGGAAACAGGGACTCGATACGGAGAGATCCGAGCAGCTCCAGGGTGTGACGTGCCTCGTCGATCTCCTGGTGAGTGCCCACCTCGCTGAGTAATTCCAGGATAGCCCTCTCCGGTTCGGAAATGGGAACGGTTCCATGCTTCGCTGGGATGGTGCTGATGCCAGTCGACGATGGCAGTTCCTCCTCAAAGAGTTGTCGGCTTGTGTAGCGGCACGGAAATCTTTCCTGGAACCATGACGGGATCCGCACGTTTCTAGGACCCCAGAGGGAGAGTGTTTCCTGAAAGGGAATATTGTGAAGGGCTCCCCTCCATGACAGGGCTGTTTTACCACCGACATGGAGACCAGGATGTCGCTCTGCCAGAAACTCAAGACTGCCCTGTAGGTTAAGCTCAGCTCCCTTGAAGCCAAATGTTCCCCGCTCGAATCTCTGAAGCCAACCTGACTTCACATAGAGGCGAGCCAATTCATTGGACACCCCGGCCTGGCGCAGTTGCCGTGAGCTGATCGGCCTCTCTTTGGGAAAGGTCGCCACCACCTCTTTGATTATCCCAGTGCGCCCAGATGTATTCATGATCCATTTCTAGCATCCAGAATAAACATTTCAACAGGAATGTTTATTTCAGAGGCACAGGATGAATCTAGAGTTCATTTACTGCATCCAGGATAATCATTGCGTGGCGGAACTGCTGAAAATCTGAAGATGCTCTGGGGCATCAAAGCGAATGCTGATTAGGATCTGCCTGAAGATTCTCCTCATGGGGGAATATCCATGCGAGATCTAAACGGCGGGGCGAAGTGGGAAGGAATGATCCGATGCGACTTGCGGGGTCACATGCGGGGTTCCGGTGAGTTGAGAGGGAATGAGGGGAGAAAATTTTGACGGAGTCCCGGAATGCCGATTTGATGAATCCATGGCCTTCACAGAGGACGAAATCGCAACCTTCACGGAGCAGATCGAGCGGATCATCTGGACTCATCGTCGTCCGCCCCTTCACCTCCGGAACATGGTCAGGGAGGGGCAGAGCATCGAAGGGAATGAGATCGAGATTTTCGAGGAGAGGCCTTACTTCCGCGATAAGTCGCAGTGGATCAAGGGTCCGGTGGCCAAAACCCGCTATGTGCGCAGCCGTAACGTCTGGAGGGTCTATTGGAGGCGTGGTGATGGAAAATGGCATCCTTACGACCCATGTCTCGAGACCGGCTCTCTGGAGGAGTGGCTCCATCTCGTCAACCAGGACGAGCATGGATGCTTCTGGGGATAGGTGGTCGGACACCCGCTACAACACCATCGCCTGCTTGAGTTCATCATGCTCAAAGGCGCTGGACATGCGTTGGATTTCGACAGAGCGTGCCCCGACCTCTTTGGCAATGTCGCGCCATCCGGAAGTTACCAGAGCTACCTCTTTGATGATCATTCGCGCTTGAGCGAGCGAGAGGCTGAAATACTCAGCAGCAGCTTCGAGCAGATCCAGGGAACAGGTGCCTTCGTCGAGGCTGATATTGGTCGTAAGAACACGCGCTTTGATATCGGTCGGCACAGGATTCAGATCATAGGCAGGCGAAAGCGACCATCCATTCTTGCCCAGCCAAAGAAACCCATGATTGCGCAAATGATCGTCCACATTCGAAATCAGAACATTGAAAACAACACGGCGATAGAGAGCCCGAGCGTCGGTCTTGGCCTGGGCACCATGCTGAACAAGAGAATCGACAATTTCCGGGTAACTTCCCTGCTCGCCGTCCTTGGCGGACATCATGGCCATCGCTGACAGAAAAGGAATACGAGTCCCATCATGGCGGTCAAAACGCCGGGACAAGAGCACCGCCTTGCCTGCGACCTCGATCAGTTGATGCTTTGGTGTGGCGATACCGGCTTGTTCGGCGAGCCTTAGAGCAATTTCCTCCCAAGTCTCCACGCTGTAGTCATCGGTCTCTTTGGGAAACTTGGCGATGGAGAGATATCCGTGCTGATCGACAATCGATGCCTTGGGGCGAGCGCCTCCAATCGATGAACCCGGTGCAAAAATGAGCTGCAGATCCTCATCCGTTTCTTCATCACGCAGAATACGTTCGGTGACCTGAAGGAGCTGTCCGAGCTTGATCAGCGCAGGAACACCCGCCCGATAGGGCGCTTGAAAGGATTCCTCGCCGACACGACGGAACCGCAGTGCACCCAGGCGTGTCTCATCCGAGACGCCAAGCAGATAATCGCTTTCAGCCAGAGTACGAATAGCGCGACCTTCCCGTTCTGCCGCCCGGCGCTCGGCTCTTTGCATCAGACGCCTCCCCCAGGTATCGGGTGCCGAGTCGCCAAGGGAGCCGAAAACGGTCAATCCACTGGGGGGAGCAAACGCGCCTCTTGTCATCGCAAGAGCGGGCTCCAAGGAGAATCGCTCTGGATCCTTCAACCATGCGTCGTCGTATTCAAAGAGGATGGTCTCCTTGCCGCGAACCCTGTTGCCTCTGGCTAGGCCGACTTGTCTCGTTCGTCCGTTCAGGGCGATATGGACTTCAAAATCAGACATGGGTGGACGGTTTGGTGGATCGCTTGAGGTGGATATGCTTGGGTAACTGTGCCGTGGATTGGGCCAAGCCAACGCTATCCATGCTGATGTCGGCTATTTGGCTCACTCCGTCCAGCAGGCCGAGTGCCTGAAGGACAGCGCAGTAGATGCCGATGCTGACGCCAGGATCTCCTTCTTCGATCTTTTGCAGGGTCGAGCGGGAGGTAAAAGCCCGCTCCGCCACAATCGTCATGGGAAGATGGCGACGACGGCGAGCATCGCGCAGATCTGTGCCCAGCTTACGCAGAGTGCGTTGCACGGCGGATGATGATGGATGTGGTGTTGGCATTTGAATCCTTCGCGCTACAGAATCTCTAAATATGTAGCGTGAAGACTACAATACTGCAAGTTTTAGCATGCCATTGCTGATTAAGGGTCAAAGAATACATCACCGTAGAATTTTCCAAAAAATCCACATTGATATATCGAAACCGTCCGACAGGGCTCAGGTAGTGAGTGGTTTTCACTGCGAAGGGGAATTTTCACTGGTGGGTAAAAACAGCCTCTTCCGGTAAAAAATGAAGATGCCAGGCCGGGGTTGTTACCGAGGAGCAGATTTTCAGATCTCCAGCCGCCATCGGTGGGAAGAGGTTGGCCGATGAAGCCCCCCCAGAATGGTAACAAAAGGTAACAAAAAGCTCGCAAGATCTGCGGAAATCCGCGAGAGCGTGAAGGTGAGGACAATCGCCCGTAGAGCCACTATTTACCGGCCTGAAAAAGTAACTGAGGCCAATTTTGAAGTGGTGCGCGATACAGGGTTCGAACCTGTGACCCCTACCGTGTCAAGGTAGTGCTCTACCACTGAGCTAACCGCGCTTGTGCCAAATGGATTGTGCCCAATCCACGATCTGGATTCGTCATTTGAACGAATCAAGGGCTGAGGAGTGCATCATACTCTCGATGGAGAGAAAAGAAAAAAAGATGGAGGACTACAGGGCTTGCTCTGAGTAATCAGGAGGAGAAGTAATGGCGAGGCGATGGCGTGGAAGGAAAGAGGAGGAGGCTAACGACCATCGATTCATGGCGCTCCGTCGGCGACTTGGTTTTGAAGTTTCTCCCTATCCCGAACCTATCCCCGACTCCGGCCTTGCGTGAAATCCAAGGGCAAGCTCAGGCTGGCTGACCTGCACTGGATGCGCTATCGTGTCGATTCGATGACATCCCCCCCTCCTGTCGGAGTCGAAAGCCTCAAATTCCGGCTTGGTTTATTGGTAGGCATTGTCGTGCTTTTGATCGGTTTGCAGGGGGCGCTCTCGATCCTGAGTTCCCATCGGTTTAAGCAAACGCTCAATCAGCTGTCGAACGACACATTTTCAGCCCTCTATTGGGCCGGCAAACTCAAGGGGGTGGCCAAGGACCAACGGATCGCGATCATTTTCTTTCTCTACGACGATCAACCCGAGGATCTTCGAAAGAATGCCGCCCTTGTAGAGGCCGGAGAAGCGGAATTGGCCCATATCAGGAAAAATTATCCCAAGGAAAATCCCAAGGATCGGGAAGCCATCGAGGAAAGCGCCCGTTATCAGGCACAATTCTACGATGCCTGGAAACGGATCAGGGATCTCAAGCTTCAAGGGAAAACCAGTGAAGCTTGGAATGTCTATCACACAGCGTTGACGCAGGCGACCTTGGGACGCCGCAAAATGGAGGACCTGCTCGCGCAGGTCGACATGGAGCAGTGCCATGACTACCTCACCAAGGCGCAGGGTGCTCTTGATCTCTCGATTGCAACCTCATGGATCATCATGACGGTTCTTCTCGCGGCAGGTTTGATCATCGGATGGCGATTTTCCAGCGCGATCTATCTCAACGGCCTCAAATTGCACGCCGAAAAGGAGAGAGCCGACCGTGCGGCCAAAGAGGCAACCGTTGCAAATGCTGCAAAGAGCCGCTTCCTGGCAAACATGAGCCATGAGCTTAGAACGCCCCTTAACGCCATCATCGGGATGTCGGAACTCCTCACCGCCGCGGATCCTAACAAGCAAGACCTCGCCGAGGGGATTGGAATAATCAACACCAGCGGCAACATCCTGCTCCACCTGATCAACGAAATCCTCGATCTTTCCAGAATAGAGAGCGAGGCCATGGAACTCGAGAATGTCGGGTTGAACCTTGGCAAGTGTGCCCGGGACATTATGGGATTAATGACACCCCTTGCCTCCGAGAAGGGCCTGGAAATTTCCCTTTCCGTAGACACAAGGATTCCGGAGACCCTGTTCGGTGATCCCCTGCGTTTGAGTCAGATCCTCATCAATCTGCTCAACAATGCGATCAAGTTTACCGAGAAAGGAAGCGTGTCCCTCTCAATGGCGCTTGATCAGGAAATGGACGGGGGGGTGAGGATTCGATTTGAGGTCTCGGATACAGGCATTGGCCTCGGGAGTGACGATGCGGAGCATCTGTTTGAAAGTTTCCGACAAGCCGACTCCTCGATTTCCCGCCGCTACGGAGGCAGCGGACTTGGATTGGCCATATCCCAGAAATTGGTTGGTTTGATGGGGGGCAAAATTCAGGTTGAGCCCCGGCCCGATAAGGGATCGAAATTTTTCTTCACCCTTCCTTTCAAAATCGCTCCGGACGGATCATCCACGCCGCAGGGTGCGACCGATGCCGGATCGCATCTCCTCGGATCGGAATGTCCTCTTCGCATCCTTGTCGCGGAGGACAACAAGTTGAACAGACGGATTATTGAGTTGATGCTCAGGCGTCTTGGCTATGCCGATCTCCTGTTCGCCGGCAACGGCACGGAGACACTCGATCTGATGCGAGACCATGATGTGGATCTGATCCTGATGGATATCCAGATGCCCGTCATGGACGGCATGGAGGCTGCCAGGGCCATCATGAAGTGCAGGAAGAAACCCGAGATCATCGCGATGACTGCAAACGCTACCTTGGAGGACAAACAAAACTGCCTTGAGGCGGGAATGTCCGATTACCTCACCAAACCGATTATCGCGGAGAAATTGGCGCGGGTTCTGGGCGGTGCCTACCGAAGGATTCATACGAGTAATCAGTAAGGAGGACTCGTGATTTTTCCGCATTTTGCCCGGATCTCAAGACTCCCGATAACTGTGTTGAAAACAAGTCCTTGAGGAGGCAGCCCTTGGCCGCCTTCTGAACCTCAGGGTGCGGTCGGCAGGAGTCCCTGCTTGGCGGATCCCATCTTCTTCACCTCGGCCTCGTCGCGGAAGACCAGCGCGGCGGAATTGAGGCAATAACGGAGACCGGTCGGGGCAGGACCGTCGTCGAAGACATGGCCCAGATGCCCCCCGCAGAGGGTGCAGAGGATCTCGGTGCGGATCATCCCGTGGGACGCATCCCGCAGTTCGGTGATGTTTTCCTTGGCAAACGGCTCGTAGAAGCTCGGCCACCCCGTTCCCGAGTGGAACTTCGATCCTGAGGAGAAGAGCGGCAGGCCGCAACCGGCGCAGAAGTAAACTCCCTCCTTGTGGTTATCGAGAAGATTGCCGCAGAAGGGTGCCTCGGTTCCCTTGGCGCGCAGGATGCGGTAGGCGACGGGGCCGAGTTGCTTCTCCCACTGGGCGTCGGTTTTCACCACACGGGGGCTCTGGACAACGGGGCCCGGCTTTCCATCCGGTCCGATCAGCCGGACGGAGACGGAATTGGTCGGGATATCGGCGCGGGAAATCACAGGGAGGATCATGAGTCCCAGCAGGACGGGGAGCAAGCGAAGGGGAAGATGCATGGGGATAACCTAGCACATCGTGGAAAAGAATCTCGCCCGAACGGGACGACACTGGTGAACTTTCACGGCGTGAGTCCCGTTCTACCTTGGCTTCTCATTGCCGTCGGATCCTACCTGCTGGGATCGATTCCCTTCGGTTACCTTGCGGGCCTTCTCTGCGGCGTTGACATCCGCACCAAGGGAAGCGGCAACATCGGGGCCACCAACGCCCTGCGCGTGCTCGGCAAGAAGTGGGGCTATACCGTCTTCCTGCTCGATTTCCTCAAGGCGTGGCTCCCGGTGAAGCTCTCCCTCGGCTGGGGAATCGCCCTCATGGTGCATCCGGCCTCGGCCCCCGGCGCGCTCGCCGGACTCTGCGCCCTGCTCGGCCACAGCTTCCCGGTCTGGCTCGGCTTCAAGGGGGGCAAGGGGATCGCCTCCTCGGCCGGCGTGATCGTGGGCCTCTTCTCCCTGCCTGTCTTCCTCATCTGCCTCGGCCTCTGGCTGCTGTTCTTCACGGTGACGCGCTATGTCTCGGTCGCCTCGATCGTGGCCTCGGCCGCGCTGCCGGTTGCCGTGGGCGTTCTTTTCATCCTCCACCGCGCCGACTGGTTGGGGCTGACGGTCTCGATCGTGATGGCCGCACTAGCCATCTGGCGTCATCGCTCCAACATCGTGCGTCTCCGCGCCGGAACCGAGCCCCGCTTCGAGCGGAAAAAGAAATGAGATCTCCCTCCGTTGGCGTGATTGGTTCGGGTGGCTGGGGCACGGCCCTTGCCCTGCTGATGGCGCGGCGAGGCCTGCAGGTGCCCATCTGGGGACACGATCCAGCACATGTGGAGGCCATGCGCTCCTCCCGACAGAACGAGAAATATCTCCCCGGAATCAGGCTTCCCGGGACCATCCTCCCCACGGCCGATCTCGGGGAATGCGTCCGGGCGGACATCCTGCTGGTGGCCGTCCCCTCCAAGTATCTGGCAGCAATCACGCGCCGACTTGCCGAGGCATCGGGCGACCATACGCCGGTGCTGGTCTCCTGCACCAAGGGGATCGAGCGCGAGCAGGGCCTGCTCATGAGCGAGGTCATGACGGCGAGTTTTCCGGGGACCACGCTAGCCGTCCTGTCAGGACCGAACCTCGCCGGGGAGATCGCCAAGGGCGTCCCCGCGGCGGGGGTGATCGGCTGCGACGATCCGGCCGCCCTCTCCGCGGTGCAGGGGCTCTTTGAGGGCACCACTTTCCGCGCCTACACGAGCAGCGACCTGCGGGGCATCCAGCTGGGCGGGGCGCTCAAGAATGTCTTCGCCATCGCGGCCGGCGTCTCCGACGGGCTCGGTCTGGGGGAAAATGCCAAGGCGGCGCTGGTCACCCGCTCGCTTGCGGAAATGACCCGGCTCGGCACCGCCATGGGGGGCAGGAGGGAAACCTTCTCCGGACTGAGCGGCATCGGCGACCTCATGGTCACCTGCTTCAGCGAGCGGAGCCGGAATCACCAGGTCGGCCTCCGTCTCGGCCGGGGTGAATCGCTGGAGTCGATCACCTCCTCGATGAGTATGGTCGCCGAGGGAGTGCCCACGGCCGCAAGTGCCCGCGCCGCCGCCGGGCGACTCGGCGTGGAGACACCGCTCATCGACGCCGTCCATGCCGTCCTCGAGGGACAGGCCTCCCCCGCCGGCGTCATGCAGGCCCTCATGTCCCGACAGCTCAAAGCCGAAGAGTAGTTCTTCTTCATTTTTCATTTTTCCTTCATCATTTCGCCATGGCCCTCATCCACATCGCCCGCGACCACAAGCCGTTCGGCACCGTCACCGAGGAGGAACTCCGCGACGGGATTTTCTCCGGCAAATTCATTTCGACCGATCTGGTTTGGCGCGAGGGAATGGCCGAGTGGAAACCTCTCGGCGACATGGCCCCGCAATGGGGGATGGAGACGCCTGCTCCGGCCCTGAAAACTGTACTTTCACTCTCGGCAGCAGCAGATACGCCGATGTCTGGCTCCGAGTCCGGCACGGAACCCGCCTGGGAAGAGCGCGAGAACCTCGGCCTGTTCACCGCTCTCAGCCGCACCGTCGGATCCGTCCTTATGCGGCCTGCGGAGACCTTCGCCGCGATGAGGAAGACGGGTGGGCTTGCCAATCCCCTGCTCTACTTCGTTCTCCTGAGCAGCGTCATGTTTGCGGTCTCCGCCCTCTACCAGCTTGCGGCGACCTCGCTGAATCCGGCGTCGCTTCCGCCCGGATTTCCCCATGCTTCCAAGGGAGCCTTTTCGGTTGCGATCATCGGTTCCATCCTGCTCTCTCCGGCGCTCTATGTCGTCAGCGCCTTCCTCTCCTCGGGGATCACCCATGTCTGCCTGAAGTTGCTGGGCGGGGCGAATCGTCCCTTTGAGACCACGTTCCGCGTGATCTGCTACGCGCAGGCCAGTGCCGCAGTCTTCAACCTGCTCCCTCTTTGCGGAGGTCTGATCGGCGTCATCTGGGGCGCCTACTGCATCATCATCGGTCTGCGCGAAGCACAGCAGACCACGGGATGGAAGGCGACCCTCGCCATTACCCTGCCGGGAGTTCTCTGCTGCGGAGGGCTGCTCCTGCTCGCTACCGCCGCCGGCCTCAGCATCGCCGAACTGAGCAAGGTCGGCCACTAAGGAGCGGTCGTGCGCTTCCATTGGCGCCCGCTCATCC
>Ga0208105_1000188_pt1 | contig 24509 bp, 31 predicted proteins | sample CryBogCBE16Jul07_FD_184574 | JGI IMG/M metagenome (GOLD analysis project Ga0208105, IMG submission 184574) | Freshwater microbial communities from Crystal Bog, Wisconsin, USA - CBE16Jul07 (SPAdes) | ecosystem: Environmental > Aquatic > Freshwater > Lake | place: Crystal Bog, Wisconsin, USA... | reverse complement strand
TGAGTGTCACCACATTGCTTCTGAGGTGTTTGTCCAGGCGTTGCCCAAGGTCACATCGAAGTACATGCTTGGGCTGTCTGCGACCCCTGACCGCAAGGATAAGCTCATGTATGCGATTCACTGGTTCCTTGGTCCGCTACTATACAAGTCGGAGACAGGTGATTCAGTGGACACGCAGGTGAATGTGGAAGTCTACGAGTACCAAAACGACGACCCTGAGTTCAACGAGGTTGTCGTATCCTCGCAGGGTATGGTATCGGTCCCAATCATGGTCAATAAGCTGACAGGCTGCGAAGACCGAACCAAGTGGTTGTGCAGTATCTTGGAGGATGTAACGGAAGGTGGACGTCAGATTCTGGTGCTGTCGGATCGAGTTCAGCACTGCCAAGACATCTTAGCGGGGCTGAGTGCGGAGGTGCGCGAGACTGCGTGTATTCTGGGAACAGCTGTCAAGCCAGAACTGAGGGCTGAGTACTGTAAGACGAAAGCCATTCTGATTGCGACGTACAGCATGTGCAAAGAGGGATTCGACGTCCCGACTCTGAACACATTGGTGATGGCAACGCCTCGTCCCGACATCGACCAGATTGTTGGGCGGATTCTACGCGTGGAAAAGAAGGGTCGTGCTGTTCATCCATTGATTGTGGATATCGTGGACCCGCAGTTCAGGCGACAGTTCGGTATGCGGAACGGTCTATACAAGAAGCGACAGTATCGCGTTACGAAGATGGCGTTACCGTCTGCTTAACCGTGGGAAGCACCATGGGCGGCGGTGCCAACGGACTGAGTCCATTTCCGCCATCCAGCTCGTGCGCCGTGTCCACGAAGATGTTGATCTTGTTCAGTCCGTTGGTCTCTTCGGGCTTCGAGATATCCTTGTATTTTTCCATCTGTTTCGCGAAGGTCGACGTGATGGAGGTCGGGATGAGCGGACTCAGTTCGGCGAGACGGTCGTACTGATCCTTCACATACTTCAGGAAATCGCCCGGCTGCATGCGCTGTTCGCGGGGAAGACGCAGTTCCACGTTGATGAAACGGTAGAGCTTCGCATAGTGGATACTGGACATGCGGTGACCTTCTGCACGCTTCGCCCAACCAAAGTAACTGCCGATCGTATTCAGTACACCAATGACCAGCGAGCCAACACCTAACGCAGTCGCCGCGAGCTGGTGATCCGAGAAGAGACTCGACGAACCAGCGTTGAGAAAAGCCACGGCGCCGGACCCCACGATGACCGGTAAATCAATGAACACCTTGCGGCGAGTGAACACGCTCTCCGCACGCTTGTGCATAATCGCCAATCCGTTCGCCTTCTCGCCGGTCTGAGCGAAATAGTCCTCGAGCAGTACCGTCCATGTCACATTGCTTCCGATGTCTGTGGCACCAGAGTCTCCCATTTGTTCTTAGCATAGAATAACGTGGATGTCGGTTGCAAGTTACTTGGTCACGTCTCATGCATCCAATGAGGTTGATTTAGCCGCAAAGATAGGGTTATCCGCAGCCGTGACGGTCTCGGGTTTAGCCAATGCCGCGGGTGCGATTCCAATCGCAGGGGGTGCGATCGCGGGAGTCTTGTTTGCCCTCTCCGCAGGGTTACGCGCGAACTCCTTCAACATTCGCCTTCAAGAGATCGTGAAACGAATGGTGCACGAACTCGCATATACGTACTCGCTGTTTCGACTGATTGAGACTGCGAGGTTGGATGACGGAACGGACGCAGGGGCGCCGATTGTACCGAGCCGGTCATTGTACCTGCGGGGTATCAACCACCACCTTGTCTCAATCATCGAGAAGTGTCAACAAGCACATCCCGTGAAGAAGGGTGTCCTTGCGCGCATGTCTGCATGGTCGACATCGGAGGACAAGTTCACGGACCTTGAAAAAGCCGTGAACGAAATGAAGAATGACCTAGACGACCTGTACAAGTCGTTTGAGATTCTTACGCACGGTAAGAGCCTCCGGTTGAATCAGAAGTACCTCGACCTGTTCACGAAGATCTCAACGATTCCCTTGTCGGGCGAAAAGGATGAGACGACAATCGAGGTCGAGGCGATACGAGAGAGTCTTGAACCCGCAGAACGTAAACCGTCCGAACTCGCAGCGAAAGTGGTCGGGACTGAACCGATGGTCTCAATGAGTTCATCCTCTGGTTCTGCTCAGGAAGCTGCGAGGGCTGCAGAGAATGCTGCGCTACGGGCGGAGGCAGCTCTTCGACAGCTGGGGGCGGTAACCGCCACAAAAGGGGGAACGCGTCGGAGGTTAACGATAAAAACAAACCGCCGTAAAGGACAATGAATTTCGACCGCAACGGTGTTCGCGTCCGGCAATCGCAGCCGGTGCGTACAATCAAGCATGTTCGCCGCGTGATCACGATTGATTCTCGTGACCGTGACACGACTAAGTATGTGAAGGTCAATGGTGGCGCAGCCGCCTCGGACCCTGGGGATTTCGTAGTGTATCTCCCTCGTCCCTTTTCGAATGTGACCCGTATTCGCTTGAAGAACGCAGTTATCAATGCCCCCCAAGCCGGTTGGGCTGCGGGTGACTCATATGTCCTCATTGGAATCGAGGGACTGAACCGCATGGACGAAACAGCGCCGGGCGGTGACCGCGCTGGATACGTGGATTCGACATTCGCGAAAGTTCTGAATCCAGCTGTCGGGCTGACTGCGAGTGCGAGCGTGTCGACGTCAATCTTCTACAATGACAGCAACAACGATGAGAACATTACTGTGTACACTCCGCCAGTCGGGACACTGGATCGGCTCCATATCACGTTCCGTCGCCACCTAGCCTATTCTGCGATTGGAAACACGTCTCCTCTCACTGCTCCGATTACATTCGGAACCAGTGAGAACAGTTTGACGTTCGAGATTGAGTACCTTGACAATGTGTTCGAAGACGTGTCGTCGTTTGAAACGTTCCTGAATGTTTAGCGCATACTGCGACCCAGTGTGACAAACGTGTCGAATGTGAATAAGAACATCACGCCTGTGGCTACGTACAAGAACATATCCCGGGACGACGAGGGTTCATACCCCGTCTTATTCTGCTCAACGAGAGCCAGAATACGACTGAGCTTGTCCGGCTGGCTACCCATTGCCGACTGAACTGCGACTGGATCCGGCGTGAAGTTGCGCGTCGTAGGGTTCGTGTCGAGTGGGAGTGTCGGCTCCATCTTCTCCACGACAAGTTGCACGCCCTTCGTCGCATTGCCTGGCGGCATACCAGGTGTTGCCATGGGTGATTGAACAGTTCTAAATGGTGCTCCGTACGCGTCTGTTAAGCTAACCCCTTCCAGACCCATTACTTCCATGCGGTAGAAAATTATGCCCACGATACTACAAATGAAGGAAAGCACTGAGTTTGTTGTCGCCCTCGGACTTGTCGCAGTTCTCGCGTTTGCCCCGAAGCTTCTTAGCTTCTTCGTCGAGTCTCAGCTCGGTAAGGCTCTTTCGTTCGCGTTTGTCGCGTGGGTGTGGCGCCGCAGCGGACTGGTGTCGCTGATGCTCGCAGTGACTCTGCTCCGCGCCATGCCCTCGTATGAGTATGCCTCGAAGGGCTCGCTCTCCACCAATGGGGTAAAGAAGACGGCTGTCGAAGAGGAAGCGTCCAAGTAAGTTCTCACACCTAAGTAATGGCGCTCAAACTCCCGGAAATTCAACTACAAACCCTGTTCTTAGGCATCTGTATGTTGCTTATGAACGTGGCATCTCGGCACATTGTCGACGAGTTCAGTTCAAAAGAGGACGAGTACCAGCGGAACGTCCTCCTTCGTCGTATCGCGATCTTTGCGGTCTGTTACATGGGCACTCGTGATTTGATTCATGCATTCCTACTGACGGCTGGATTCGTCGTACTCGGCATGGGCATCTCGCGGACACACCCGAACGAAGGGTTCCAGGGTGATAAGAAGGTATGTAGCGCATCGGACCCGAATGCGCCCCTACTGTTCGTGAAGCCGGAATAACACCCGAGCAGCTTCGCGCACTTCGGCTTGCGCGGCGTGCGCGTCTCGAATCTCAATCCGCTGTTCAAGGTATCTAACCCGCTCTCTGAGTCCGCGCAGCTCTGCGTACTGTCCGTGCAGCTGGTCGGCACGGGGCGTACGATAAAACCATCTCCTATCCGATTTCATCACCTCTTCAAGGGCTGCGAGATTCTTCTCTGCCTTGATGAGTTGAACTTCGAGTGTAGGCATTTTACTTGGACTTCGTATTCATCGTCTGGGATTCGTTTTACCACTTGAGAAAACGGCGACTGAGCCGCAGACGGAACGGGCGATTACGACGCGTGCCGCCCTTGCCCTTCTTCTTTGCCTTCTCCAACGCTTTCTCCGTCTTCTCAATCAATGCCCTCAGTCGTGCTTCAGTCATCGTTGAAGGCAACGTATGCGTGAGACGGAGGTGACTGTGATGCTCCAATTTGTACTTGTAGTCCGCTAGCTCCTTTTCAAGTGTCTTGACACCCTTGGGCATTTACAACTAACGCAGAAATTACCGACGGCGGCGATAGGAACGACGACGACGACGACGGGTGCGCGCATGCCCTACCCACGGTGAATCATCGCCAGTTCCCACCCGCGACTCCGGCGGAGCCGCCGCCGTCGCTGCCGGCTGAATAGGCGTAAGCTGCATGCCAAGAAGCCTGGCAATTTCACGAAGATTATTCTTGATGGTATTCACAGCCTCATCTGAGATTCCATTAGACGTGTTAGCTGCCAAGAGCCTCAGATTTTCTTGGAGGAGTTCCTGAATCTGACGATTGATATCTTCCATTACTCACCTACAAGCTAATCTTCACAGACTTGCCGGTGGATCCGCGACCCTTCTTGCCGCCTCCGGACGGTTGCTGGACTACGCTCGACTTGATATCCCTCAGGAGGTCGTCAATGTTCGGAGGCGGGCGAACCTCCTGTGACGGCGGAGGAGGAGCCGGGGCTTGGGGAGCCGGAGGACGACGCTGTTGTACACCTACACGAACCGGCTTGTTCTCAGCCGGTGCCTTCGGGACGAGATTGGGCGGCGGCGCCGGCGGCACAGACTGCTGCATGAAACTCATCAGTCCCGCGAGAGGATTAGGAGCCTGAGCCGGAGGAGGTACGCTTGCGGTTCCGCGCATCTGCTGCGTCTGGTTCTGCATGGCTGCACCGGCTAACTGACGAGCAATGTCCGGATTCTGACGCATGATATCCTGGATGTTCGGAATAGGAGCCTTCTGTGCCATCTGGTTCGTCAGGTGGACCATGTAGACCATCATACAGACGCGAAGGGGAATGCGGACTAGCGGGTGCATCTTCATATTGTCACCATACAGGTCATAGAGCTCCTCAAAATCGTCTTCTAAGTCTACAACGTTCATCTGCGCAGCCTCCGAGAGACCATCGAGTTGAAGACCAAATGCCTTCATGGCTCCAACGTTTTTCGACCCCCATTCAGCTGCGGACATGCCCGTCACGAACCACTCCGAGAACTGCTTGATGGTCGAGTCCATCGACTTCTCGCGCTTGATGAACTCCAACTCCAACTTCATCTCGTCAATGGGCGAATCGATCGTGAAGCGTTTGCGCATCGGCACACCCATCTTTCCGAGACGCTCGAACTTCCGCAGAAGGTCGTACTTCTCGCGCAACACGTGGTCATCGGACATGCGCGCAGGAGCCGCGGGCGTCATGTACGGCTCGGCGTTCAGATTCGGCATTCCACCTACGTGCGTAGGACCCGTCTCCTCAAAGGTTGGGACAAGTCGAGGTCCCTGCGGCGCCGGCGGCGGCGAACCGATGTCATTGAAATCAAGCGTGGGGAGGTCCACGGTTTCAAGGTTCGTGATGCCTCCCATCACGTTAGGATTTACGAGGAGGTCCGTCTCCATTTACTTCTCCTTCGGGTCTGTTTATGAAGGTTGGAACGCGGTAAATAATCGAAAGGAGGAGTAATGCCTTCTGCACCCGCACCCCCACCCGCTTTGTTATTGCCCGTGATTCCTGCCGGAAAGGTGCCAGGTGCGGCAGCCCAGCTTGCTATCGTGAAGAAGAATCTGGCAGGTCCCGGCAATAAACCGTCTTCAAAGGGCGGTCGCAAGACGCGTCGTCGGCTGATGTCCCGAAAGTACTGCAAGAAGACGCCGTGTCGCCGCATGGGCTTTACGCAGAAAGCGAGTTGTCGGCCGTACAAGAACTGCTACACCCGCAGGAAGTAGCTTACTGACTGTGCTCCAAGACCCACAATCCCTGTAGAAATGAATCCGCCAGGTCGTCCTTCTTCGGATGCGCCTCAAAGTGGGCTCGGTTCGCAAGAGGTACGAGCGCGCGAGCATGCGTTATGCCTGTCGTTTTGCGTCCTTTATAGCTTGCAGTTGAATCATCCACTGTCACAATGTTCGACAGTTTGTGAGTCGCTGAAACCCCCTGCACGCGAAATCCCCGGCACGCAAAGTACATCTGGATCATCGCCTGGACTCCGAACATCCGCCGGTCCATCTGGTTCTCAACGCACACCAGGTCTGCCCCCTTCCAAGACTCCGATCGCCGGTCGAGACTACGAATGATATCCGGCGCCAAATCCAGGCACGAACCGGAGGATGCGGAGGAAATACACTTCTTCCACGTGTTCTGCTTCAAGTGATTGAACACCAGCTTCACCAAATCCGCCTTTTTCGTGGCGTCCGACGACAGTCCAAGCTCTGTCATCTGCGCCCGAAGCTGGTCCACAGTCTTCTTTCCCAACTCCGTCTTCGTCACCTTCTTCTGCTTCTTTGGAACGTGGCGCGCACACGCGAACGTTCCATCGGACGCATGCTCATACCGCGCAGACGTTGCGCACTTATGGCACTTGACGGCTCCGACGCCCGCTGACTCGCCGAGTACATCGATGATATTCCAATCCACGATGGACACGTCGGTTCGGTTGGTTCCTTCCAGGACACAAAATGCGAGATTGCGCAGTCCGACATCGAACGACACAACCTTCATTGTTAATTTGTCCCGTTACGTTGTAAATGCCCTGTGATTGTGTTTCGAACGTTCCTGTTCAACCGTTCCGATTACGTTGGATACGGAAATCTACGCCGTCGCCTTCAACAGTGAAAGCAATACCGTCTTCGAGTCTGCCTTTCCAAACGGGATCCCCCTCTTGGTCAGGATCTCCTGCAACTCCTTCTTCGTCTTAGACTCCAACGCATCCGTGTCCAGCGGCGGGGGAGGACCATCCACCACCTCGGGAGACGAGTCCTCTTCCTCGACCGACGCACGATCGTCCTCGGGTTCTGGCTCCGGCTCCGGTTCCGGAGCAGGTGGCGGGGGAGGAGGCGCCTGCTGCTGCTGAACCATCTCCGCGAAGGCGACAACCAAGCTGTTCAGGTTCGTGAACAACTTCGACTGCTGCCAGTACAGCCATGCGACCGCACCGATGAGTCCGAAGACAAGAGCGCCGAGAAGGCTTACCGCACCGACCATGGGATCAAACTGAACCTCCATTTATGTTGACGCACGACAGGATTACTGTAAGTGAAACGAAAGAATATCCGTCAATAACAAATGTCCCGGTACGTCTATGTTGTGTTAGCCTTGCTCGCGTTTGCGTTACTCGTGTCCCGGGTGTCTGCGGCTACGGTACCTGTGAAGCTTCCGCCCACGTCTCCTTCGACGACGGGTGACCACCAGTTCGCGACCCCTGCTGGAAACACGATTCTTTACTGAGCGACGACCTCCATTGGACGCAACTTCTCCCGGTTTTAAGTATCTTTTAAGGACAGCCTCGTCACCGATACCGGGAAGCATATCTTCATCTTCACCTTCAAAGTCTCTCTTAGCTCGTTCGAGAAGAACGGCGTAGGAGACCTTACTTTTCGGAGGGGGTGCCCGTATCGTACACTCATTGCCATCGCATACGATCGTATTGCCTACTAACTCAACAAGGATTTCACTCTCGTGCAGATAGTCGCTTTTTGGCAGTAATGGTGGTATAGATAGAATCCGAACACCCGGAAGAACTTTCACGTTCAATACAACTCCACCTTTGGTGTTCGCAAACGTTTCTGCAACACCTTCGTCATCTGTAACCGATATCCACAGTCCACCACCCCGTATATCACCTGTCCTCGATCCCCTGTAATATATCGTCGTCTCTGTCAATGTCTCTCCGTCACTTTCAAACAGTTCATGAATGGCGGCTTCGCACTCTTCCTTGGACTTCGGGTCTCTCACGTACCGTTTAAGGCAGTCCATTACTAGACCGCTCTAAAACTCTTCGTCGAACCTAAGTGCACTGCCTCCCATTGGACGCGAGTAGTCGGACACCTTCTTCTCGAAGAAGTTGGTCTTGCCCTCGAGTGAAATCAGATCCATGAAATCAAACGGATTCGCAGTCTTGTAGATTTTCGGCGCGCCCAACTGGACAGCCAGACGATCCGCTACAAACTCAATGTACTGGCTCATCATCTTCGCATTCATGCCAATCAGTGAACAGGGTAGCGCCTCACAGATGAACTCCTTCTCCAACTCTACGGCTTCCTTGATGATGGTATGGATCTGCGTCGAACTCCGCGACTCCATTGTGTGGTACAGAGCCACAGCAAACTCGGTGTGCAGCCCCTCGTCACGCGAGATCAGCTCGTTGGAAAACGTCAGACCCGGCATGAGACCGCGCTTCTTCAACCAGTAGATGGAGCAGAACGCGCCGGAGAAGAAGATACCCTCCACGCAGGCAAACGCAATCAGGCGGGTCTGGAAATCGTCCGTCGACTCAATCCACTTCTCCGCCCACTGGGCTTTGCGTCCAATGCAGGGAATCGTGTTGATGCCGTTAAACAGCTTCGCCTTCTCGTCCTCGTCCTTAATGTAGGTATCAATCAACAGGGAGTACGTCTCGGAGTGGATACCCTCCATCGCGTTCTGGAAAGAATAGAACAGCTTGACTACCGGAGACGAAACCTCGCGCTGAAACCGCGACGCGAGGTTCTCCTGGACGATTCCATCCGACCCCGCGAAGAATGCGAGGATACGACCAATAAAATGCGTCTCGTTTGCAGTCAGCTTCGCCCAATCCGCCATGTCCTTGCTGAAATCAATCTCGTCCGGTGTCCAGAAGACGGCGAGGGACTGCTTGTACTTGCGATACAGGTGCTGCTCCGAAGCCTTGATCGGGAAGAGGGTGTAGGACGTCATTACTATACTACACAGAAAGCGCCTAAACGAGAAAGTGTGGAGGTAACACAATGAGTAGTACGGCGAACGTTCAATCCTATTTACCCTATGTGTTTCGCCCAGTGTTCCTGTATTCGAACGGGGGGTTCACAACCACGTTTAATATCTCGAACATTGACACGCTCTCCGTGGGCACAGCCGCAATCGCACGCTTAGCCATTGGCGACAGCAACCAGAACGTCTACGTGGGTACGAACTCTGGAAATCAGCCGAGTCTAGCCATTGCGTGCAATACATACTCAAACACCGCGCTCGGCATCTCGGCGGCTGTGGGGCTTGCGAATGCGTACACCTCTGAGTTCATTGGATACCTCGCCGGGAATGGATCGTGTAACGTCTCCAACGTCTTCGCGGCGGGAACCAACGCAGGGTCTCTGGGACTGTCCAATACGAATTGCGTCTTCGTCGGTTCGTCGAACTCGATGCGCCTCAGCAATGTATCCAATGCGGTAAGTGTAGGGGCGAATGCGACTGCGACCTCGGAAAGCGTCATTCTCGGTACGTGGTCGGGATCCAATACGGGACGAAGCGCAGTTATCCTCGGAACCGGCACTGGGTACTTTGCGGGTTCATCGAACGTACTCATTGGTCCCTATCTGAGCCCAACCTTCTCGAATAACTTCACGGCGTCCGTTACGTCGAACCTTGTGACGTGTACGCTGACTTCCGGAACAGTTGCCTTCACGCCGGGTCAGACTGTGACGATTGCGGGTCTGACACCCATCACGTACAATGGCACCGTAACGGTTGTCTCGGCTACGTCGAGCACGTTCACGTACAGCAACACGTCTGGGACTGCGTTTACTGACAACATCGGATCCGTTACAGGAGGACTTCCCAGCTTCTCGTATCTATGGAATAACAACGGTACCGGCTGCAATGTCACATGTAACATCTCGTCGAATCTCAGTAACAAGTTCTTTGTCGGGTCGGGATCGAATGTATTGATGGCGGGTGATTTCACGAGTGGGCTGGTCTCTATTGGTTCGACGAACACCAATGGGTACACACTGAGTGCAGTGACATCAACTCCGACCACCGTTCCTAACCTAGCGCTCGACGTCTACAAGTACGCACGATTCCAGTGGGGTGTAGGCGTCGGTTGCGACCCCGGGCAGTATTCGCTCGACGTCAATGGAAACTTCCGCGCAGACGATGGGCGGAACTACATCTCGATGGAAACCGCTGACCGTGCAGACGCATTGGTCGGTACAGTGAAAAGTGGTATCAACCTGTTTCCCGCTGTAACTGTGACAGGAACACTTGCCGTGACGTCGAACACGAAGTCAGCAGGATACTACTCGGTTCAAAGCGGGTCAAATGGAGTGACTGTGATTTCAAACGCAACGACCGTCATCCCGCTTACAAGCAAAAGCAGTGTACTTTCGGTGAATGTGTTCAATGGGTTAACATCGGTTGGGTATTTGATCGCGACCTATCTGACCAACTCCAGCAGTGTCGTGACGCCTGTAACGTCGAACTCAAGTAATATGACCGGCGTCTTCAGCGTGGTGGTGACGAGCTCGACTATAACGTTATCGAACGCGACATCCGCCAACCAGACCTTCTACTACAACATCACCGTGTTCCCTGTGGGCTAAGCTTCTCTGTCATCTTACGAATCGAGACAGATGAAACGCCCGAGCTAGTCGATATCTCGGGGATACGGCTACCCAGGACGTGGGCAATCACGCCGGCTGCGATGGTCTTCGGGGTATGCTCCATCTCGGGAAGCTTACTCAGTAGTAGAAGGATTTCGTCGCGATCCCTGTCTCCGACACCCAGGTCCGCACAGATGCGTTCGGCAATACCGAGCTGCGTGTTCAGCACGGATGAGACTTCTCCATCGAAACGGCTGAGTCCCTTGCACATGGCTCGAATGGAGACATTGAATAGCGTAGCGATCTCTTCGTGTGTTCGTGTCGCATTGTGCTGACGGCAGGCGGTGAAGACCGCACCTGCCATGAGGGCTCTGCGCGTCTCGCCTCTTGACTTCCGGGCATCCTCAATCTGCTTGAACATCGCGCATGCGTCGTGGATGATTGCCTTCGGAAGCCCGACACGAGACGACGCAGCTTGAATCGCATCAAAGATACCCATCCACGACCTCTCACCGTGGCTCGAAAACGACCACGACGAGAGCTTCGCGATATTCTTCGACTCCTCAGACTGTCCGAACGTACGTCGCCTCATCATCATCGAACCGTAGGAGGAATCGGGTAGAAGCTCATTCGTAACACCACCTGTGCGGGATGGGTCGTCTTCGGTGTTGGAGTACATACGCCACTCGGCTCCCTCGTCTACGACGCTCCCCACAATTGTACCGCAGGACGTGCACACGCGCTCACCATCTGCGATTGTTGTATCTTCGTGTTCGCAGTTCATGCGGATGGACTACTGTCTGACGATGCTTTTTCGTTTTCTTGGATTGTCCACAGATTCAGAGTGTTTGCGAAGAATCATTTTCAGTTGGGATTCATATTCATGCTTGCAAGCATGATTGGGTCATACGGCATTGGACGATACTGTGTGAGCAAACTCGGGCGTCCGCGGTTCATCTGCTGGCGAGACCATGAAATCAGTAGATAGTCATTGTTCACGGGCCACACGCTGAATCCGGACTCGGTAAGCGTTGTCATCAAGTATTCGCGGGCTTCTGACAACTTGAACAGTGGATACCCGAAGACGAACTTGGGGATCTCGAAGATGGTATACGGCGCATCAGGAGAGTGAATGGCTTGCTTCTTGATTTGCGCATAGATTTGAGCCAACACAGGACGCATTGCGGACATCCGGCGCTCGCGTTGGTTCTCTTGTTCCTGTACGACATCACGGGCTTTCAGCATCCTTGCTTTTGACAACTAGAATGTTCAAGGCATTGGCCCTCGGAGGAGGAGGTGTGCGTGGATTCCTTATCCTGGGAGCTCTGAAAGCCGTGGAAGAACGTCAGGGTAACCTGAACTTCCCCGACGGCATCTACGGCTGTTCCGTCGGGGCTATCATTGCTACCGGTGTCGCGTTTGGGTTGTCCTACAAACAAGCGGAGGAGGTGTGTATCAAGTATGTAAACACATCCGCGTTTCTGCCTTCGTTTCGGTATGCGACGATTCTCGCCTTCACACAGAAAAAGGGGTTGTTCACGCAGGACTTGATGGAGGAACTGTTCTTGAAGATATTCGATTCGCTGGGCATTGATCTGCGTGGAAAGATGATTTCAGACACGCCACAGAAGCTGTATCTGCTCGCGTCAAACATAACGACGCAGCGTCCAACTCTATTGACCGGTGCAATTCCCTTGCTCGCCGCGATGAAAGCCTCATGCTGTCTCCCATTCATCTATCATCCTCAGGTGATTCACAATCAGCTGTATCTTGATGGTGGGGTCTACTCGGAGAACATGTACGAAGCCGTTCCCAAAGGTACGTTGGTACTGGACATTGCTCACATCAAACGAGCTGTCTTTCCATCCACCCTCGAATCCTTCTCGATCTTCGATATGATTCGCACGCTGTGGGCTGGTCTCCGGTCTGTTCGCGTTCATGCGGATGCACTCAACCTGAACATTGACGGAATCTACCTCCTCGACGAACTCACGGACGAAGACAAGATTCGCATGATCGACACAGGATATGCGCAAGCCTTACGCTTCCTTGCCAAGCGTCTCCCGAAGGAACGCCATGAGGTTCTCGGAGGTGATGTTGCGGTCGAAGTCGTACACTCCGGTTGACGTCTCCAATTTGATCGTCGGATATGCATTCACCTCGTAGAGCGACGCTGTCTTACGGTCTTCCTCGGCATTCACACCAACCGCTTCGACTGTCGTTTTTCCAAACACCGGGGACGACTTCAACTTCGCAGACACCTCCTCCCAAACGGGCATGGCTTTCTTCGAGTACCCGCACCACGTTGTATAGAAGAAGTACAGCCGTGCAGTATTCACCTTTACCTCGCGTTTGGGCTGGGATTTCCAGAACCGGTATGCAATCACGAGGAGGAGGACGAGGATGGCAGCTTGGACCCACATTGTTGAAAGAAGCGAGAAATTGTACGCTGACGTTCAAACCAGATGCGATACGCCTCTTCCGGTGTCACGCCTTCCTTGATTTGAATCCATGCGACATCCGCCGTCATGCGCTCCGGTTCATATGGACGCGGAGAGATCTCCAACCAACGTCCACGAAAACGAATCATAGTACTTGTTCTTCTCATGTAAGGGGTAAATGGAAGCGATAGGTAAGGTGGCATTAGCACTAGCCTTGAACTACGGAGTTCACTACGGAAGCATGACCGCTCACAACTGGATGTGTATACCGCATACGCTGGGGGAGGTAGCCAAGAGTTTGTTCACAACAGCGAGTCCTGCGTGCGCGACGCTTCTGGTTGTAGGTCAACATACGCAGTCGGCATACGCGGCTGCGATTACAGCGGGGGTGACGACATTGGTGGTTGACGCGTTGAAGTCAGCTGTTTAAGCCAGACCGCCGCTCGGGAACCCGACCAGTCCGGCGCCGATACCGAAGCCCGCACCGGTCCGCGCCGACGAGCCGACACTCGGCGCATACACATCGAGGATCGCGAACGTCGCCGTCGCAACCAGGGCAATCATACCCACCTCCGACGCCTTCAACGTCTTGCCCGGCAGGACGTACGCCGCAATCGCAACCGCCAGACCCTCCAAGAAGTACTTGACAAGGCGCATCATGATTTCACTCATATCGACACCGGACGAGGTGGGCTTCGGTTTAGATTCCATTTGTTAAAGAACACAGAAAATTTACACTCATCCCTTTGTCATCAGTGAGACAGCGAAACCGACCCACACGACCCACCAGGGAATATATGTAGCCAAGAAGCGTACGATGACGTAGAACACAGCCACGCGTATCAGTACATTCATCATACCCCCCGGCGACAGGATGCCGAAGAGAAGCGCCAGTGTAATCGGGTCGTACATTTGCTACTTTCACAAGACAAGATGTGTACATCAAATGTCTACTCGCCAGACCCTGCCGAAGACTGAGGACGACGGGAGCCGCATCGATTACCTCGATGAGGACCCCGAGATCCCGACACAGAAGTACTGCATTATCTCCTTTCTCAGTCCGGAGAAGGTGATTCAGCAGAAGAACGAGTTCATGTTCGAGAAGTTCATTGAGTGGATGGACTACGACTGGAAGGTGAAGGGCATGGAGAAGCTCATGGCATTCCTGGCGTCCAAGTACAGTCTCAAGGTGGACGACCTCTTCAAGGACGCCCAGGAGTTCACGGCTGTTCACAATGCGGACGTGAAGAAGACCGACGTTCACGAGCAGTACCAGGTGTTCCTCCTCAAGAACGAGAAGGAACTCCAAGAGATGTACGACAGCAAGGTCGAGTTCCAGACGAACATGCGCGGCGTCAAGGTGCGTCGTTGCTTTTCGACTGTAGAGGAGACGCAGATGTTCGCGAAGGTGCTGCAGCGTCGCTACCCGAAGGACAACCTGTTCATCGGCAAGGTCGGTGCGTGGCTGCCGTGGGATCCTTCGGAGCACCTCATGCCGGAGGTCGAGTATGCCGAGAAGGAGCTCAATGAGCTGATGCGGAGGTACAAGGAGAACGAGGTGAACAAGGAGATGTTCTTCGCTGACCAGCGCGAGGAGTCCATCAAGAAGCAGAAGGAGGAGAACGAGCGTCGTCGCCGAGCCAATGCGGCTGAGAAGGCGCTCGAGGATGCCTCGAAGCCTGTTCACCCGACGGAGGGAGTTCTCCGGGAGTAACGAAGTAATTTGTTGAGAAGGACTAATGAGTAGCCCGGCAATCGATGCCTTAGCAGACCTCGTAACGGCGGATGCTCCTGCCTCGGGTGGCAAGCGTTCAAACACTTCATATGGTGGCATGAGAGAGCGTTTGGACAAACGACTCGCTGCGGCACTGGCAACTAGTCAGGGGCAGTCCGGAGTTGTCAGTAATGCAGCCGTTATATCTGGATTGAATGATCGCGATGCAGGCAAGCTACAGGAAGTAAGGAACTTATTGATACAGCGACAGTCCGCAGTCGAAGCGGAAAAACTCGCGGGAGCGACGACACTTTCGAACAAAGGTATTGCGAACATCGCGACAGGAGTCGGACAGCTAGGAAAGGGATGGAAGGAGCGTCTCACTGTGTACAAGGATCAATGTGTTCGCCTACTTGCATCCGTATTGATGGCAACCAAGTATGTAGCGGGATTCGCACTTACCGAAGAAGCTGTCATTCGGGCTCTTAACGCATACTTTGACAAGTCAATTCCAAATCGAGTCGTTCAGTTGAAGGAGGCGGGAGTCTTTCCCGAGGTAATGACCGAGAACTATGTGATGTTGATGGCACTGCTCATGATGATTGCACTTGTACTCGAAATGATTCTTCCTCAGGGGGAAGCCATGAATGTTCAGCGTGATCTGATAGCAGACATTAGTGACGATAGTGAACCCTCGCCCCGTCCCGCACCACCCCTTTCCCCCGGACAACAAGCCAATATCGACGCGGCGGCGGCAATCGCACGGCGCGCAATTGGCATGCCGCGTGGAGGCCGTCGCACTAGGAGGCACCGCCGCCGCCGTCCTTCCGCACCCACACGGAAGGTTCCTTCTTTTTTACGGCGGAAGCGTTCCACTGGTCCGCGGCGAGGATAGCCGAATGGAACGGCTGATTGTTTGCCCATAACGATGAGTCGCACATACGGAACGGCGGGTGCTCGGCGGCTTTGTACCAGAACACCTGGTCCTCCAACTTGTTCGAGTTCACGTTGTTACAGATGACCAAGCACTCGAAGTTCTCCGTGCACTGGTCCATGAACGTACAGAACATCTCAAACGTAGGAAACATACCTGCGTAATTCTCGTAAATCCTACGACGATTACCTAGGATATTCTCACGAAGAATGAAGACAAAGTCCACGTTCGTGCGCAGATTCGGCGTGATGCCCAGTGGATACTGCATCGTGATGATGGTCATCATGTCAATGTGACGCCCGTTCATGAACACGTAGCGCGTGGACTCTTCCTTGATCCATGTCGAATCGTACAAACAGTCGTCCAGAATCAGGAAGGCTCGTGGATCGATGGATGACGACCCACCTCCTGCGTTCTTGGATTTATTACGGTTCTGTTTCACATTCATCTGTCGCTTAATCACGTTCATGACAATCTGAGGCGAGTACTTGTCATGGATGAACTTGGATGGAACCATATGCTGGAAGAATTCGTTCGCAACCTCTGTGCCCGAGATGACGGTACCGACCGGGAAATCCTGTTGGGTGTTGTAGAGGATGTCGCGCACTAAGAAGGATTTTCCCGTGTCCTTTTTCCCGATGACGACGATCATCGGACTCTTGCGAGAATCAATCTCGCAGCGGTCTTTGATCATGTTGATATCGAACTTTCGCAGCTGGAAGTTCATTATCCTGACCCGTAGAAAGTGTTCCGCGTCTGCTTACGATGTTTCATTCCCCTGCCCTGAACACAATGGTGAAAGATCTGAGGACGCAATCCGTGGATGTACGCCTTCACCGCCCTGCGAAGATAACGGCTGCTAGTTGGAATCTTAACCATATTCAACCCTTCATACCGTCATTCGAGCAGTTGTTCAAGACGGAGAACTTGACGTCCATGTCGGACTATGGTGTGAAACTCCCGGAGGAAGTGGAGTCGGTGATTGACTCGACACACATCAAGACATCGAAGGGACAGACGGTGGAGATTCATCGCAAGACGACGATGATCCTGAGTCCGTTCAAGACGATGAAGGGCGAGTACTCGACGCCCGGTCTCCCCAAGCCAGCCGAAACTGCCCGCGCTCACTCGGAGCAGATGCAGAGTCCATACACGGCTGCGTATGTGGGTGCTCTTGCGTCAAGCATGTTGTCCATGTCCGAGTGTGCTCATTTCCCACGTGTCTTTGGAGTCTACGCAGCCATGTCCACGCGCCACGAGATTGATATCTCCGACGATTACGAAGACCTGTGTGACCGCAAGTGGTTTGTGGACAATATCGGCAAGACATTCGAATTACGTCTGCGGTCGGCAAGCGGCGAGGGATTCACGCATACGCGCGGGCGTCGTATGGCGGTTCAGGTGGGTGAGGAAGTGGAACTGGACGCAGATGATATCACCGTAGAACACGTCGACGAGCCCACCATCACGGGTACAGTGGAGGAGTATGAACTCCCAAATGCCTCGGAAGACGAGGACGACGACGAGGACGATGACGAGGACGTGTTTGACATCGAATCGTGTGGATGCGACGAAGATGAAGAGGAAGACGAGGACGAGGAAGACGAGGAGCCGTTCGCGTGGGCGACGTTTACGGATGTTCCGGTTGTCACGACTGTGATGGAAAAGTGTACAGGTACGTTCTATGAGCTAATCAAGACGTCCGATAACCCTGCGCATCACACGGCGTGGGTGGCGCAGATTGTCTTTGCTCTTGCGTACGCACAGAGGACGTATGGGCTCATCCACAACGACCTCCATGGTAACAATGTGATGTACGTTCCAACAACCGAAGCGTTTCTGTACTATAAGCACCACGGAGCCGTCTATCGTGTTCCTACCTACGGCATTCTGATCAAGCTCATTGACTTTGACCGTGCTGCGTTTTCGGTTCGTCTGACGGGTATGAAGGAACCGCGGTTCTTCCTGAGCTCACAGTTCAAGAACGATGAGGAAGCGGCGGGTCAGTACAACATCGAGCCGTTCTTCACGAACACACATGCTCGCATTCCGCTGAACCCGTCCTTTGACCTGGCTCGGTTCGCATCGTCTATGTTCTGGGACATGTTCCCCGAGGGACCCGTCCAGGAATCGACTCATCCACTGTTTGAGCTGTTCAAACACTGGACGACGCTTCCCGACGGTTCGTCCGTGATCTTCCGCAAGAAGGGAGACAATCACGACCGGTACCATGGGTTTGATTTGTATAAAGCCATTACGCGGTACTTGAAGGAAAGCGCTGTACCGAGGCGCGAACTCGCCAAGTTCAGTCAGTACATTGTGACACCGGCTCCATTTGTTACGAATGTGTTGGTCATCGCGGATTAAGCCTTGGTTCCAATGGTGCGCCACACCATCTTGTGAGTCAGCGACCACACGAGACCGAACACAACCGCGTGGGTCAGCGCGACCGTCGTACGCGATCCACCCGGGGGCAGGGACAGCAGAACACCCGGCGTCAGCACGAAGAAGAGCACAGCGGCATAGATAGACATCCACATTTTTATTATGAAACCAAGAAAGTTTCTCAGAAGCTCGGCTTCCCTGTGAACATGTCCTGCACAGCTGTCACCATTGGCTCGGCGACCTCTGCGCCGCCCAATGCGTATAGAACGCCACCTGTTAACACCGCCGCGCCGCCACCTAACTTCGTGGCATCCATCACGTCAATCGGCTGTTCCTTACCACGACGGTCGAGAACATACAGGACAAGCGCAACCATCACAACAGCCGACACGATCATTCCGTACGTGTACAGTTCAGACATTTACTCGCTCTCTATTTTTTATCGTCAGAGGTTCAACGCGACAGTCTCTGTCGTTTCGAGATTAATCGACTGCTCGCTTTCCGACTCGAACTCATCGTCATCTAACGTCGCGTCTTCTCCGAGCTTGATGGGAGGAGCATCGTCCTCATCCTCATCCTCCTCCTCGAACTTTACAACACGAGGAGCCTCCTCGACCAGCGCCGGCTTGGGCGCAGCAGGAGCCGGAGGCGCAGCCGGCGCCGGAGGTTCCTCGACCGCAGCCGGAGGGGCAGTAGCCGGCTGGAAGTATGCCTTGCTGATATCCTTCCAGGGGATGAAACTGTCAATGACCTCGTTCATGGACGAACCGATGAGCGTCTCGATTTCGCGACGATTGCGCGCCTGCTGCTCGGACGTGACTCCAACCGTCTTAAACAGATACGCTGTAGTCCATGCTTGGCGCGCAGCCTGCTTGTACAGATGGTGAACGAACACCTCGACCGACGGACGCTTAAAGTCAATGTCCACATGAGCCTTCTCGACCTGCTGTAACATCGCGAAGGCTCGAATGTAACTGATGAACACGCCGAGCAGGAGATCCTCGATGTACTCGCACTTCGACGCAATCCGAATGCGGTCCACCTCCTTGGCTAACGTCTCCGGGCTCCACTTCGGGATCTGTGTCAGGAGGTTCTGGAAGGTCTTCAAGACTTGGTCAGGTTGATTCGTACGGTCACATGCAGCCTTGCCGCTGTCATAGATACTCCAAAGACCGTCGGCGACGTGCGGGACGAGGACACGAGAGAGGTTCTCACGGAGCGTTGACTTTACGAATTCCGTGCTCATTTGTTTACACGCGAGTCTAGGAGTTTGACTAAATCGACGCAGATGAAGTTCGTGCTGATTCTGATGATTCGTAATGAAGAGAAGATCCTGAAACGGTGTCTCGAAGCCGTAGAGAACGTCGTGGACGCGTTCTGTATCTGCGATACCGGATCCACCGATACGTCGTGCGAGATCGCAACCGAGTTCCTCAAGACTCACGACGGGTGTCTGACTACCGAGCCGTGGAAGGACTTTGGTTATAATCGCACGGTGAGCTTCAAGAACGCACAGACGTACTTGAAGAAGACAGGTTGGGACTTGACAACTACGTATGGACTCTTGCTGGACGCGGATATGGTGTTTGTGCCGGGTACCTTGAAGAGCGCAGAGCTCGGCTACGAGGGATACACGGTCGTCCAAAAGGCAGGAAACCTCGAGTACCCAAACACACGTCTGGTTCGCGTAGACTACGACTGGTCATGTCGAGGTGTGACCCACGAGTACTGGGACGGTCCTACGAAGGGACTGTCTGTGTCCATCTGCCACATTGATGACCGTAATGACGGCGGATGTAAGTCCGACAAGTTTGAACGCGACGTGCGCCTACTCGAACAGGGACTGGTGGATGAGCCGGAGAATGGGCGATACATGTTCTATCTAGCCCAGACGTACAATGGCGTTGGCAAGTTGAAGGAGTGTATTGCCATGTACAAGAAGCGTATTGCGATTGGAGGATGGGAAGAGGAGCTGTGGTACAGTCATTACATGATCGGCAAGTCCTGGCTAGCCTTGAAGAACATTCCGAAGTTCGAAGAGTGGATGCTGCGAGCCTATGAGCGTCGCCCGTCTCGAGCGGAACCTATCTATCAACTGGCAAAGCACTTTCGCGATGTATCCCAGCATCACAAGGCATATCACTACACGCAGATCGGTCTGTCGATTCCCCTGACAACCGACTCGCTCTTCGTTGAGACGGATGTATACTCTGGGCTGTTCGAGTACGAAGCCACAATCTTGCTCTTCTACATTGGACAGCGGCAGAGGGGTCTTGATATGTCGATTCAGTACCTGCTGAAGGACCGTCATAATCAGGACAGCGTGTACCAGAACCTCGCCTTTTACATCGATCCACTGCCCTTCGCGTCCAAGGCACATCCGATTGCGCGCGACATCTTTGGTGAGGATTATCACCCGACGTCGGTGTCGATGTTCATGGTGGACGGCAAGGTGATGCACAATGTTCGCTTTGTGAACTACGCGATCAATCCTCAGACCGGCGCGTACCTCATGAAGAATCAAGGTGCAGTCAGTGACAATGGAATCGTCCGCACGCAGAACGCATTCTACAACCCAGCTTCGGGTGAAGTCACGCAGATGCGCGAGTCGTCCGTATCGCTGAGCCGTAGGGAAGGTGCGCATATTGTGGGGTTGGAGGACGTGCGCGTCTACCGTAATCAGCAAAAGGAGCTCTGCTGTACAGCCACCTCATGGGAGTTCACGAGTAAGATCCGTATTTTCCGGTCAAAGTATGACCCGGTTCGAGGACTGTACTCGGACTCGTATATGATGGAGTCGCCGACTAACCAGGAGTGCGAGAAGAACTGGTTGCCCATTAACGGGACGAACGATGTCATCTATTCGTGGAACCCGCTGCGCGTAGGTACCTTCTCGGGCGACACGTTGAATTTCCATACGCAACGCGAGACACCGGTGTACTTCAAGCACCTGCGCGGGTCGGCGGTGGCATTTCAACCTCCGCAGTATCCTGGCGAGACGTGGGCACTCGTTCACACGGTCGAGTATTGTCAGCCTCGCAAGTACTTCCACCTGTTCGTGCGACTGAGTGCGACGTATACGCCTATCTACATCAGTCGTCCCTTCGTGTTCAAAGGAAAAACGATTGAGTATTGTATTGGCTGCATGCCGGATTCCGCATTCACGACGTTGACGTGTATCTTCTCCACGATGGACGATAATCCCCGCATCATGGAGATCCCGGTGTCGAGCTTGGAGTGGATTCATGTGTAAAGCTGACGCCACGACTCATTTGTGACGGCTGAGGTATCCTTCAAGATATGACGCGCAGTCTCGACATCAATCACACAGGGCAGAGTGATCTTCTTGTAGAACACGTACTCCTTCGCAGTCTTCTCGTCGGCAATACGCAGCAGGTTGATGCGCGTGACGAGCGACTCGACGGAGCGAATCAGCGTACGAACACCTTCCTCCTCCTTGCTGAACTCCTCGATCAAGTACTTCACCGCCTCATCTGTCACGGTCAGCTGTCCGGTCAGCTGAACGCGTTCGAGGATCTGAGGCCAGACGTACTTGGTCAGAATGTTCTTTTTGTCCTCTGCATTGTACCCCGCGCAGTGGATCACCTGCATGCGGTCCTTGAGAATCGGATGGACCTTTGACTCATCGTTGAACGAGAACACGAAGAGGCACTGACTGAGGTCGAAGTCGACCCCTGCAAAGTACCGGTCATGAAACTGGCTGTTCTGGGAGCGATCCGTGAGGTGGATGAGCATCGACACAATCTCATCGCCGTGCGATGTGGTCGAGATCTTGTCCAGCTCGTCAAAGTACAGGACCGGATTCATGCACCGCGAGTTCATCAGAGAGTCTGCGATGCGTCCCCACATCGACCCCTCGTACGTGAAGGAGTGACCCACGAAGTTCGCAGAGTCCGACGCGCCACCGAGGGAGAAGAACTCGAACGGACGACGGAGAACCGTGGCGACACCGTGCTTTGCGATGCTGGTCTTGCCGACACCCGCCGGACCCTTGAGCGCGATGACATTGCCGACCGAACCAGGACTGGAAATCCACTGCGCCAGAGTTTGCATGATCTGCGTCTTAGCCGTCGGCATTCCATAGACAGCCTTGTCCAGAGTCTCGCGTGTGTCCGCCAAGAACTTCGCACACGGCTCAGCTCCATCCGACAGCTTGACCGGCAGCGTGACCATCTTTCCGAATGGGATGCGAAGGAACGACTCGACCCACGTCCGCAGCTTGTACCCCTCGGAACCATCCATGTCGTTCAGGTTATCGACCTTCTTGATGACGGCGGCTTTGAGTGCATCGGGAATCGGCATCTCCAACACGCGAAACTTGTAGGGCACGTCACCCTCCTCAACGAGGCTGGAAATGCGCTTCATCTGCTCATTCAGCTTTCGCTTCTTAGACTTGGGCAGCTCGTCAAAGTACTCCTCCTCGTCTTCATTGAGCTCAATTGCAGGTGACTCGGGTTCACGCTCACGACTACGGCGACTCGGCTTACCGCCGTACTTCTTCTTGAGGTGCTCGAGGAACTCGTCCTCGGACTCGGACTCCTCTTCCTCCTCAGACTCAGACTCAATTTGGAGCTTAGCATTTCCACCAACGATGGTGTGCAGATGGAGCTTGACGGACACCTTGGATCCCTTGGGAAGACGGATGACAGGGGCTTCGTCTTCGTCTTCGTCTTCTGACTCGTCTTCCGACTCGTCCTCGTCTTCCTCCTCGGATTCGGACTCGGACTTCTCCGGAACGAAGTCCTCATCGTCGGAGTCAGTCTCCTCCGCGAGAGTCTCGTCCTTGACCCATGTAGTAGCTCGGCTCTTGCGCGAACGAAGATTATAGCGTGGAGGCATCTTGCTGCCTCCCAAGTAAAAAAACAAACGGCATTCGTTTTTTGACTCTGGTATACAATGAGTGAGTTAGACTCTGTGAAGGAAATCGCGGACCAGCAGGCGGAAATGCTCGCGGCTCGCGACGCAGAGGCTCCCGCAGTGAAGCTGGGTACCCGTGTCGTCGAAGCGTTCTTGAAGTCAACCCGCACCATGTGTTACGGTGGTACGGCGATTAACAACTTACTACCCGAAGAGGACCAATTTTACGGTCCGTTGGAGACACCTGACTACGACTTCTTTACCGAAACTCCCCAGGAACATGGAGTTGAAATTGCGAACAAACTGAAAGAGGGTGGAATCGAGAGTGTTGAAATGAAGCCAGGTGTTCACTTGGGGACGTACAAGGTCTTTGCGGATTATCATGGAGTGGCTGACTTGACATTCCTTGCTCCGAAGCTTTTCAACTTCATGTGGAAGGAGAAGATTACTCGACACGGCATCCACTACGTACATCCCAACTTTCTCCGCATGTCCATGTACTTGGAATTGTCACGCCCGGAAGGCGATGTGAGCCGTTGGGAAAAGGTGTACACTCGCTTGTCCCTGCTGAACAAGCACTATCCGCTCAAATGTACAGACGACCCGCAGCCGCCCGATGAGCTCTCGGCTGAACAAAAGAAGGACGTGATTCACATGTTACAGCACCATCCGATCATTCTGCTCGGGTTCTCTGCAGTCTCTCGTCACGAGAAGAAAGCCCATTGGTACACACCCATCACGCTTCTCGCCGAGGAAGCTGAGATTGGCAAGCACATCAAGGGACGGAAGACGGTTGAGCATGCGGAGACTGACATTATGCCTCGCTGTCTCGACGTGCTTGGTTCGGATGGAAAGCTATTGTATCGCTTCTACGAGACACAAGCCTGCCACAGCTATCACGTGACGGGAGACGGTATTCGGATTGCGAGTATCCCGACCACTCTTCAATTCTTCTTAGCACAGCTCTATTCAGGCGAGACGAAGGACGAGATCTCGCGGACATTGTGCGTAGCCCAGCGTCTGATTGAGTTAGCCGATTCGAAGCCAAAACGTCGGTATGCGTTGTTCACGCCGAAGTCGTGTCTTGGAGAACAGAAGGAGTTGCTTGACCTTCGTCGTCAGCGCGTGGAGTTGTATGAGAAGGTCAAGGGTGATAAGTCATCGCCGGATTTCGTTCAGTACTTCTTCACGTACAATCCGAATGCGACCAAGACAGAACGAGCCAAGACTCGATTGCTGTTAAAGAAGACACGCAGGGCGCGTCTTAAGGGAACTGGTTCGTAACGGGAATCGTGTTCGACATCGTCGAGCTCGTGGTCATAGCGTACGGCTGACCGGTTACAGCTAAGCATTC
>Ga0208105_1000186_pt1 | contig 24907 bp, 35 predicted proteins | sample CryBogCBE16Jul07_FD_184574 | JGI IMG/M metagenome (GOLD analysis project Ga0208105, IMG submission 184574) | Freshwater microbial communities from Crystal Bog, Wisconsin, USA - CBE16Jul07 (SPAdes) | ecosystem: Environmental > Aquatic > Freshwater > Lake | place: Crystal Bog, Wisconsin, USA... | reverse complement strand
ATACGAGCATAGACGTTGGACGTACTACTTACTTGCACACCAGTAATCACCTTTTGGTCAAAAGGTAAGACGGGCACTAATTGCTGACTAACGGTGTTGGTAGGGATTGCTGTGTTAAATACACTACTTGTAGTGATTTGAACAAACGCTACGTTAATGTTGTCCTGGTTTGTCAACAGATATTGCTGACAGGGTGTGCTTGCGGTAATGGTGGTCACAGATGACTGTGTGTTGGCTGCAGTAGCCACACAAGCAACTGTGTTGCCCATTGCCTGAAACGCAATATTATTAGCCATCAGTACACCTTGCCCCCACCACCAGATGTAGGTGACTTCTTAGTGTTGTAGCTAGGAGTGCCAGAAAAGTCGATTACAGCTCTAAAGCCACCCATAGGGAGCTCACCTGGCTGCCATCTTGTTTGACCGCCTGTAGCATCTCTGGGCAGCTGTGGGCGCACAGCCATGCCAATTTGCTGGTTATAAGCCTGTGGACGTTGCACAGGAGCATCTTGCATCTTCCTGTTTTCACGACCAGCACTAGGAATGTTCTGGTTGGATCTGTTGCTGCTTGGCATTATTGCGCTCCTTTTGTGTAACTACTAAATAACTGAACACTACGAATATACCAAGGGTGGATACCCTTGTCCAATCCCCCGCCCACATCGTGTAACAAGCCAGACCGCAGCTCATCGTGAGAGCTAAGATTGTGATCAATCGGTCTGAGATGACCTCTAACGCTAGGCGAATCAATGCTATTGAATCCATTTTGTATACCCCTCTGTTGAAAAGTAATCATCATATCACTTCTCGTCATCATCATCTAATCCCATAAGACCAGCTCCCCATTCATCATCGGAGAGTTTTAGCTTGATAGCCTCTAGTTTTAGAGCTCTGTCTAGCACTTTTGTCTTATCGGTAATTGAGGCAGTTGAGTCCAACATCACCTCTCTCAGCATGGTGGAGATAGCCTCCTCCAGCTCTGGGTTGATACCCTTGTCTTTTTTCTTGCTCATCTGCACCCCCATCTACGTCTAGCAGCCTTACCTCGTTCACCTTTCCAGCTCTTAGACCTGGCACAAAATGACTTGTGCCTCGGACCAGACTTCTGGGGCTTTTTCAAATTACTTCCAGTAGCACGGTTGTACTTCTTTCGACCCTTCTCGGTCAGACCGCCACCCTTGGAAACTGATAGCTTTTCACCCCTTCCAACAGAAAGATTAGGCTTTTTATCACTCATCTTTTAGCCTTCCGCTTGCCACCTTTCTTAGACTTCCTGGCTGTGGTCAGCGCAATAGCGATGATCTGCTTGCGAGGTCTGCCACCCTCTTTGGTGAGCTTACGTATGTTGGTGGAGATAACCTCCTTGCTAGAACCTTTTTTGAGTGGCATAAGTCCTCCTATTTGTATTGCTCTTGCGGTGTGCTTATCGCTGCTGGAGCTACGATTGGCTTTGTAAATAGCAATGGAGCTCGTTTGACCCTTTGCTCCGCTAATTTTGCTGCCTGTAGCTTTTCTGCCAAACTTTCTGCTGTTTTGCCAGGAGTCATCAGACTTTTCTCTAATGCCGATGCCGTGGCTGGTTTCATGCCAGTTGCAGCACCGTAAACACTAGGAGCTAACTTTAGAGCTGCTAAATTAAATCTACCGCTCATAATGTCATTTAACAAGCCTAGATCAGCAGATCCACCGTGCTCTGCCACATCTACACCCATACCAGCGGTTTTAGATCCAGACTTAGGCAAATAGTATGCTCTGGCTGCAGACATCTGAGACTCAGCCTTCATCATCTGCTCAAAGTTATTAAAAGCCTCCTCAGAGGGAAATATTGCTCTTAACTTTTGCCTGTTGCGCTCAGATCCAATAAGAGACTGAGCCATGTTAGCCATGTCTTGCTTGCCACCAATAAGATCTCTGATAGCTTCGGCTGCACCCAGTCTGAAATATTCTTTCTCACTTTGGGTCATCTTGCTGAAATCATCAGCAACTTGAGATGGGTTGAGCTTTAAAAAATTCTTTCCCTCGTCCAGCAATCTTTTGGACTCAGAGACCCCTCCCCAGGCAGATCTTGCTTGTTTGTACAACGGATTGGCTTTGTCTAGATAAGCAAGGTAATCATTTTTTAAGTTGATCAATGATCGACCAACTGTGTCATAAACACCATTTTGCTGGTGTTTATCAATAAGATCGTCTAAACCTCTTTTAACCAGATCCAGAGCTTTGAAGTCTAAAGGCTTTGCCTGTTTTGCCAGTTCCTCAATGTTCCCTGGTATATCTGGAATTGCCTCACCCTCAATTTTGTATATGCTCTTGCCAGTTGACAAAGCCTCGGTGGGAATACGTTTTAAAAGAGTAGCCAACTCTGGAGTGTTATTTATTGCTACTGCATTAGCCTTCTTGTATAAAGGATCAGATGCCTCTTTTCTAATGGTATTTAAGTCTTTCTGCAGCGTATAGACATCTTTACCCTTACCCTTCAGCATCAAATTCTCAACATCTTCATTGATGCGGTTGTACTGGTCTATCTGTCTTGCATTCAAGAACTCTGTAGCAGTTTGCCTAGTTCTACCAGGGACGTTAGTTCCTACCCGCATAAGAGCTTGCAAGTTCTCACCGCCAACGTCAGCGAGGGTAACCTGACCTGGCTTACCAGCAGCCTGTAATCTACGGTCTAATTCTTGCAAAGATATACCGTCTGCATTTAACGCATTCAAAATGCGCCTCATAGCATCTTTTTCTGAGTCACCAAATAGATTGCGCACGACAGGACGTGCAGCACTAAACGCTGTGCCAAGGGCAGCACCAAACTTACCTCCCATTACTGCGCCCCCGATAGCATCAGTAATAGCATCATCCTCAGATGATCCATAACCAAATTTGGCTCCAGCCTCCGCACCAGAGATACCCGCTTTAAGAAACTCTGGCATTCTTTCCATCAAGCCAGGAGCATATTTCTCTAAGGCAGACAGAGCAATATCACTTGTTAATCTTGCCCCCTTTGCTATTGGTTGAGCAAATGGAGCTGTAGATCTGGATGATATAGCCTCGACTGCAGCTGGAGCAAAAGCACCAGCAATTTGCAACCCAGCAGCTTTGTAAGGATGCTCTTTCTCGTATTGTTTTAACTGCTCACGTTCTGCTTTGATAGCTTGTTCAGCAGTTGGTGCGCCAGGCAGCATGGATCTAGCTCTACCCATAGCCTCTTCACCAAGACCAAAAGTTGCGCCTTGTATGAATTCTTTGTACTGAGGTCCACCAGGAATAGGATCTACTGCAGCAAACTGTGCAAACGGATTTTCAGATTTCTCAGTAGTCTTTGCCTCAGTCGGTGCTGTACTTTTTCCTTGGACAATATCGTCAAATGGGTTAGTAGCCATGTTAGAACTCCTGTCCTGTCTGCTGCTTAAACGCATTCCTTAATGCTGCTTTTCTTCTTTCTTTTTCTTCAGCGGGTACATTTAACTTATCAATACTTTTTAATGCCTCGTCAGCATGACCTCTTAACTCAATAACCTTTTCTGGTGTTACTGATGGAGTAGTGCCTGTCCCACCAAATGCCTCAGCAGAAGTACCGTGTATGTCCAAATATCTTTGAACATTAGCAGGGAATCTTTGTTGAAAATCTTGTCTTCCTGTAGATTGCTCGTACTGCAGCTGAGTGGTTTCAATTCTGCGCTTGATCAACTCTCTAAGAATGCCAATAGCCTCTTTCAGCTGTTGAGGAGAGTTGGCAGCACTTAATAGATCTCTAGCTGCTTCACGATCAGCAACTCCACCAGGACCGCCTTCAATAGCTCTAACAATCTCAGCAGACACCGCCTCTTTAGCTGTGTTGAAGTTGGTAACTTGTGGGTGACCGAGCTGTGTCTTAATATAGTTAATTGTTGCGTTTGTAGCAACACTATTCTTGTTGTTCAATGCTTCAGCCAGTTTGTCGATGGCTTCTAAGTGACTAGCCACAGTAACATAAGAACCAATCTGTTTTCCACCAGCAAACTGTGGATCATTCCAATGGTTCAAAGATTTTGTCCTGTTTCCATAATCACCCTCGTTGTATTGAGGATTGATCTGTCGAACTCTAGCCAATATCTTGTATCTGTCTTTGTCTCGTAAACCAGGAGGAGCCTCTGCATAGTTGGCAATAGCTTGTGCAGCATCTTCCAACTCTGTTGCGTGATTAGGACTAGGCGCACTAGCAGCTGCCTTGTTTATCAACATAGCGTGTCTAAACTTTCTTTCCTCTTCTTGTATACGTAATCTTTCCTCTTTCTCTTGCCTTTGATCTCTTAGCTTAACTGCTTGCTGGATCTTCTCGTAGGCATAAGCCAGACCGTACTTTTCCTGTGCATCTTTAATGAACTGGGCATTGTGTCTAGCAACGGTATCACGAGCTGCAGCCAGACCAGCAGAGCGGTCTTTGGCATAGAGGGACATAGCATCCTGGTACTCTCTTGACAGATTGTCGATGGTTCTGTCCAGAGCCTTCATGTTCTGCTCGTAGGTCTCTTTTTGCTTTTTCACCTGGTCTTCTCTACCCTTTTGATGACCTTCCAGAATGCCGTTCATGGCTGACATCGAGGCTTGTGCGTTGCCTTTTGACTTGCCACCAATGAGGAAACCTAGCAAATTAGTCAGCGTAAACACCGCACCAAGATCAGCCACATTCTCTTTTGTAGGCACAAAAGTGGTGTCTGCACGTTCCTTGATCTTTTTCTGCATCTCAAGTCTGAAAGGATCTTCTCTAGTCTTTCTAGCCTCCTCTGCAGCAAGAGCGGACTCTGCCTTGGCTAATTCAGACTCACCAAATGCTTTTTCTTTTTCCTGTGCCAACTTCAACTCACCAGATTGCTCTGCAGCTTGCACGAGTTGCGCATCTAAATCTTCTTTTGGCTGCGGTCCTAGATTGACTTTCTTGGGCGCAACTGGAGCTGGAGCAATAACATCTGTGCTCGTGCCTAGACCAAACATAGGGTCAAACAATGTTTTGGGTAAAGGCTGTGTAGGTTTATAAGGTATTGTTGCGGTTTGTTCTGGCATGATGCCTCCTTATGCTACGGGTGTGCCTGTTTGTGTCGTAGTTTGCGTACCAGTACCGCCACCAAATGTAGGAGCCACACCAAACAACGTCCTGGCAATGTTTGTAGTGTAGTTGGCAGTAAGCGTGTTGACGTATTGATCTGCCTGTAAACCAGAGCTGATAGCTCCAATAGCGATCTTGTCTCCAACTTGCTGGATAGACTGACCAAGGTTAAATTGATTCTGCAACAAGTTTTGCTGCAAACTTGCAATTTGGTTAACGTCTTGCGCTGCACCGACACCACCTCTAGCAGAGGCAGTCTGAGCCAGACGAGCTTGTGCTGCTTGCAATACTTGCTGGTTAGCGGGAGACAACTCACCTCTAAGAGCCTGTGCTTGCAAAATATTGCCCTGTTGCTGATAAGGAGCTGCCAAGGCTTGTTGTTGTGCCTTTGCCTCCTGACCTTGTGCTTGAGCTCTCTTGATCTGTTGTGCAGCAAGAGCTGTCTGTATACCACCTATACCCAGAGCTCCCAGGGTCTGGGGCGCAGTAAGTGCATCAATAGCTCTTTGAGTGAAAGGCTTTTGCGGTGGTTTTCCAGCATCTGCCAATGCTTGTTTTTCTGCTTTTTCTTGTGCAGCCTCAAAGTCTGTAGGTGTTTGCCCTACTGAGATCTGGGAAATATCTTGCGGTGTGAGGCTAGTTCCTGTTGGCAGCATTGCTGTTACAGGGTTGCCTTGATAGTAGCCACCAGTAATTTGTGTGCCTTGAGGTATGTTTGAAGCCTGATAACCAGCAGTTTGAGGCGCAACATCTGAGGCATCTGCAGCAGAATAGAGCTGAGATGTAGATACACCAGGCAAAGCAGATTGACCAGTTGGTGGTCCAGCTGTTGTGATCTGTTGTTCACCAATGTTTTGCGTAATAGGCGCAGCTTGGCTAGGAGTTGGTGGCAAATTGCCTTGATCAGAGGCTTGTGCAGAGGCAACCTGATCAGCAGAAAAGCCTGTCTCCTCATAAGAGGGAATACCCTCTGGAGTGATACGTCCAGATCCCCCACGACTCTTTAATAGTGCAGCTTCCTCTTCGCTAATAAAGGCAAGTTTGTGCCCAGGAGGAGCTTTGGCTTGCAATAGCTTGGCAATCTGGCGAATATCTCCACCCATGCTTGTCATCTTTTTAATTGCGCTCATGTTATGCCTAGTCCTTCCCGTAGTGATTCTAAATTCCACACATTCTTTTTAGCACCGCCCGTGCTTATATCTCCAACTTCTCCACCAGGAGCGGGTCCAGATGTTGGGCTAGATGTCGTGCCAGTTGTTGCCAGATCAGTTGCGCTGGTAGGTGCAGAACTGCCACCGACACCACCACCCTTTGAACCGATAGCACTTAGACCAGCACCGAGCACCGATTGCAACGCACTCTGAGCTGCTGGTGACAATGTCTGGGGCGAAGTAGTCAACGCATCTGCTGGTTGTCCTTGTATGCCTTCACCAGATCCAGAGGGAGCTAATGAATAGTTCACTCCTCCAGGAGTAAACACAGGGTTAGACAAAGGACTCAATTTGATACCAGGTGTTTCTGATGCAGTAGATTGACCTATTGTTGAGGCATCTAGTCCCGTTGTTGGCTGACCTTTTAGACCAAATCCATCAGGAGAATACGGATTACTTTGCGGAGCAATACTGTAATTGCCCTGGATGTTGGTTTGTATGGGTGGACCACCAGGATCTGCATAGTTTGTCACATACTGCGGGGTTGGTGTTGTCATAGCACCATAAGCCTCACTAGCTCCTTGCGCCCCAGCTGCAGCCAATCCAGATACTGCAGCACCAATTCCAGCCTCTTTACCAATATCTTGTCCTGTTAATGCACCCTTAACAGCACCGCCCACAGCTCCACCAGCAGCACTTGCTACAGGGCTAATACTACCAGAAGCTGCGCCAGAAATAGCTGGACCAGCATAAGGAGCTACCAGTTGAGTAGCCTCTGCACCAGCTCCAGCAGTTGCAGCAGCAGTTGCTATTTGTTTAACATCACCACCATTAGCAGCTGTCACCGCAGCAGCAGATGTGGCAGCAGCAACAGGGGCAGAAAGAGCATAACTTGCGGGTAAAAGTCCTTGTGGACCAATAGCTGCAGTCAGCGCAATGCTTTCAATAATGGGCATAGGATGGTCAATAATGGCTTGACCAACATCACCAGCGGTATTGACAAACTTTTGTCCTGCATCACCCGCTTTATTGACTTCTGATTGAACCCATTTTGTCATGTTAGAACTCCATTACACCAGCCATTTGACCATTAGGCATAGGCATTAGCTTGTAATTGACACCAGCCATCTTGAGTACTTTCTCAATCTGAGGGTTTCCAATCTCGAATTTTCCTTGCTTGAACTTAGCTACTTTCATGGCTTTAGCAAACTCACCAACATCTTTTATGAGCTCTCTAGGTGTTGCAGCCGTGTCCATAGCAACAAGTGCATTGCCATTTCCCTGGTTGTAGTAAGAAAAAAGCGTATTTCCAGATCGAATAATTCTGAACTTAGGATCATTCAAGGCACGTTGAGTCATCTGAGCATGGACTTGTTTTGGATCTTGTCCACTACCAGCAACGCTCTTTGCAATGATCTCTTGTGTTGTCATCTTAGCCATCAGAGTAATCCCAGAGAAGTTGCTATTTGTTGATGAATATCGCTGTGCACACCTATCCAATCGTAGAAGTCATCCTCCACATTGAAGTCAGCATCGAGCAACTGAAAAGGATTATTGAGGCTCAAAATGGTTGCTAGTGACTCGTGCATCTGGTTGTGCACAAGGAGAAAGTCATCTATGTTTTGTGGGTTGATCTCTTCTATAGGATAGAAAGGGGTCTCATATCCTTTCCTGTTAAGTGTCTCAAAGAAGAGTTGATGCTGCAGATAATTCTCGAACGCAAACCTTCCGAGACCTTCTACGTCTCCGAATCTTACATAAGAGAGATCATCTTGGTTCACTTTTTCTTTCTCCAGAAGTTATCACGTATCAACAAATAAATCTTGAGCACGGTATATAACAGAGTTGCCAACAGCACCAGCGTTGACAATGTGATGTTCCCCACGACTGTACCTACCCAAATAATGAGTAGATCTAATACAGAAATGTGAGGATTATCATGGTCCATGTTATACAGCGTAGTAAGGAATCTTAACGACTGTGCCGTTAAGGTCATAGTTGATGAATCCTAGTGGCTGCAATGGCAGACTTGCATTGCCATAGGTTGCGGTAATAGAGACGTTAGCCAGGTGGTTTTGTGTGGTTACGTTAACAGATCCACCAGTTATGGTTGCGTTTGCCAGGGTTACGTTACCAAGGCTAGACACGGTAGATCCAAGTGCAACAACTGTATTGCCAATCGTTGCAGAGCTGTTTGACAGATAACTGTTAGGGAACAACGAGCCAATAGCATTGATGCTGACTGTGTTGTTGCTATTGATGGTCATTGCATCCGAGGTGGACGATGCCCCGTTTGCAATAAAGTGTGCAGCATTAGCGGTATAAGTACCGTATACAGCATCACCACCATGAGAGTACCAGTAAGATGCCTTTGCTAGACCAAAAGAACTAGCTGGACCACCGCTATAGTTGTTGTTGTTAATGCCAAAATTAGCGTAGGCAGAGTAGTCTTCTGTGCCAAGCGTGTAGGTTGAATACGCACCAGTTCCTGTATTTGTGTTTTGCACAAATAAGTATACATAACTGTTGGCATTACCAATCATAGTACTAAGCAATCCTGTGTCTGGACCACCAGACATATTGCCACCAACTGCTATAGGACCAGTACTGGAGCTTGCACCGTTGTAAGGCAATGCCACCGTTGTAAGTGATGCTGTACCACTTTGTATGGTGACGTTAGCAAGTGTCACGTTGCCTACGTTAGCACTTGTACCGCCTAGTGCAATCGTTGCATTACCGACACCAACTGTGCTGTTAGCCAGGAAACTATTTGGAAAGGCTACAGCAACAGACGTTATGTTTGCGTTACCAAGTGTCAAATTACCGACAGTAGAAGTAGTGCTGCCAAGTGTTATGGTTGCATTACCGAGTGTTGCTGTACTGTTGGCTAAAAAACTATTAGGGAAAGTTGCAGATACAGAAGTAATATTGGCGTTGACTACAGTAGCGTTACTGATAGTTACGTTAGCAATATTACCGCTGAGTACGTTGACGTTACTGAAAGATACGTTGTTCTCAGTAGTTCCGTTAATAATAACGTTGTTAAGAGTCAGGTTTCCTAAAGTCGTAGTCGTGCTACTAGCGGTGAGAACAGTATTCCCCAAGGTTATTGGAAACCCAGAACTACCCCCTCCAGCACTACTTACGGTCTTTAGCATATCAGTCCCCGTCCCCAGGTGTTATGTATAGAGTTGCTGTGCCAGTTGTTGCGTTGGCAGAGAAATACGCATTTGGAACAAATGTGATGATCTCGTCTGTACCTGGCAATAATGGCAAGCAATTAGATTGTGATGTCGTTGGTATTGTTGCAGCACCAGCTGCAGCCAATGCACTATTAGCACCATAGCCAAGGATGACGGTAATAGTCCCAGAGTTGATGATCCTGTACTGGTTGCCACCTAGTGTGCTAGATGGTACTTGCACAGGACTTGTCGCAGTAGTTGTCGCAGAGATGACTACTGTGTTACCGCAAGGAGAGAATGGTGCTGATACTGACATTTATTCACCCAATTTAGGCTGCGATGCTAAAAATGCTTGATATGCAGAAACTACTTCAGAAGTCCACACCGCAGCAGCAATAGCGGGAACTGGAGCTGGGTCTGATTGAGCAGCGGTGTCACCAGGAGTTCTAATCCATCTGTGAAAATCACGAGCAACTTCTACACCATCCTTGGTGATGATTTCTGCTTGTCTTACTTGTAAAACACCGTTTTGTAGGGTTTCTACTTTGTCAATAACTAATGTTGATGCGAGTGTCATTGTGACTCCTTAGAATGATGCGTAATATGAGAGACTAAAAGAATAAGTGTAATTTGCCAAATAAACTGGTCCTCCACCAGTTAATGTTTGTATATTGATTAAATTTGATCCGCTTGGTCCTGTATAAGCACCATAAAAACCACCAGTTGTTTGAGAATCTCTTGCAGCCCCAATTTGATTTTGATAAGTACCAGATATGCCACTAGAAAAAGGTAAATTTGATATTTGTAAAGTTCCAGATGCGCCAGTAACTGAACTTATTGATATGTAACCACTTACATAAACTAATCGTCCAACTTTAAAATAAGTTGCTGCCGAAGTATAAGTTATTGATCCTGCACCAGGAGCAGCAGATGGTGTCCAAGTCCCTGTCTCATAGTCATTAAGCGTACTATTTGTAGTAGCTCCAGAATTGTTAAAAACAATACCATTTGTTCCTGATGAGAAATTTAAATTAGTTGATACAGTTGGGTTTGCAAGTGTTACGTTACCAATCGTAGACACCACGTTACCAAGTTGCGCTACTACGTTTCCTATAGTTATAGGTGTTGCAAAATTGCTGTCTAATTGAGACAGGGGAATAGCAGATGTTGCGCTACCAAATGTATAAGTTACTGGCATATTAGAACCTCACTCTTAACTCGTGTTCGAACTCAAACGTGTTTACTACAAATGCAGCACTATTTGATGTCACAGTAAGTCCCAAGTACTTACCATACTGCGCTGCATCACTCTTGTACAAATAATATCCAACCTCTTGCAACCAGCCAATGACCGCAGATGAATTGTTAATCCACGGTATCGTTGTCCCTACGTTATTAGACCAAGTGACAGAGGTGTTTGTCAATGAATAGACTTGACTAGCACCATTTTCACTATCGACAGTCGCATTAAATTGACCACCAGCTGTAAGCGTTGCCTCTATACCGAATTTTAACGCTTGCTTAGTCCTGATAGGGTCACCCATATCTTGCAATGCGGTCTGTATATAACTGCTAACTGGTGTTCCTGTGTTGGAATACAGCTGATATAACGCATTTGCAACAGTCCCGTAGAGGTTAACCTTGCCACCAATAGGTGCAGAAGTGACGTATTGGATGGCTCCTTGGTAGGTAATGAACCATTTTTTATCAAAGAAAACCGCCTGGATGTATCTATTTCCACCAAATCCATACGGGCAGCTGCCATTGACGTAGAAGTTGAATACAGCGCAAAGGATGTTGTTAAGCAGAGCCTGACCAGCAGTAATTGGCTTGCTGAAGTCGATATAAGGGAAAATACCGTCTAATGGATCGCTGATCTTGGTGGTTGTAGATCCGACCAGGGCATAAACACCATAGTCGTTCATGAACAAAATACTTCTAAAGTATGCAAATATAGCGTAAATACGCTTAGTACCGATAGATGCAGAGACGTTGGTATTTGTGAACACCGTTTGTCCAGATGTAGTCACCTGGAGGTTAGAGAACACGTTAATACTGTCCTCACCAAATATGTAGAGGAAGTTGTTGGCTGAAATAATAGCCTGGATGTTGTTGTGCAGCGTAGAGTCAACCATGTTGAACGACACCGCAGACACCGATGTGAAGTCTGTGGGGCTCACCGCAGAGCTTGCATAGACGTTACGACCAGCAGCCACCCATAATCTGCCTGAGAAAGAGGCTACGTCAACAATAGAGTTGGTGTTCAGGATGACTGTAGCATTTGCGCCAGTACCACCGTTGTAGCTAGGGATGGTCAGAGTAGGAACTGAGGTATATCCAGCTCCAGGGTTGTTCATAATGATCTTGGAGACCACATTTCCCGTCACGATAGCGGTTGCGTTGGCTGGTGTTGTGTACCCGCCACCACTCAAAGTGACGTAGAAAGAGCCCTGGTTACCGTATCCAGAGCCACCGTTGGTCACTTCAATGGCAATCGTGCCAGTTGCAAAGGTTGTGACTTGCGCAATAGCGGTTGCTGTGACGTTGCCACCACCGCCTGTGAGGGTGACTGTAGGCTGAGAAGTGTAGCCAGACCCAGCATTTGTGAGCGTGATGCTGTTCACAATACCGCTGGAGAGCACCGCATTAGCAGTTGCACCAGATCCACCGCCACCCGTAATAGATACGCTTGGTATTGCAGAGTACCCAGATCCAGAAACTTGCATAGTGATTGCAACCACGTTACCACCCTGGATTGTGGCTGCAGCAGTAGCTTGTGTGCCTCCAGCAACCTGGGGCGCACCTATAGTGACCGTAGGAACTGAGGTGAAATTAGACCCGCCATTGGTCACCTGGATGCTCTGAACACCGCCTACACCCGTTGTAATGGTTGCAACAGCTGTAGCTTGATCTCCTCCCGCCTGGTTTGGAGGGCTAATCGTTACAGTTGGTGCGGTTGTGTACCCCCCGCCTGGATTGGTAATGGCAATAACACCAATAGAGCCGACAGACACAAAAGCGTTGCCTGTCCAGTCAAATAGACCCTTGCTAGGGTCACCGATGTATAGATCTGTGTTCTGGTACTGAGTTGCAGACACCCCAGATGAGGACAAATTACCAGCGGTGACGATAGTTCCGACCGTGTTAGAGGTAATGTCGTAGTACTGTAGAGCACCGTTAGCCTCTGCAGCAACGATGTAGTCATCTGAAATGTTGCAAGAGGTCAGGTAAGTGACGTTATTGGAGAAGACAACTGCGTTTCCAGATGAGTTGTTGATGTAATTGGACTGCGGAGTAATGCGTAAGTTGCCTGGACCGACAGGCATAGCATTTTCTAACCAGTAGAACTCATCTTTGTCGATGGCTGTACGGTTGGCTTTGGTATCAATACCCCTAAAGTTCTTGATTACCGCATAGCTTTTCTTTTGCTCTGCTGATGCCATCCTTAACCTCCACTACTGTAGGGGTCAGGAATCCTTCTTGTAAACGTACTATTCAGTACATTCAAGATGTGCTTGTTGTATTCTTGTTTAAAGATCTCAGCCTCACCATAAGACTGCTCATAGAACTTGGCTTTGTAGGCTGCGTAGTACTGAACAGCGGTGCTGTAAGGGTCAATGATAGAGTCAACGACCGTAGGAGCGGACAAACTTAGAGCTGTGGGCAAAATGTTGGTGTCAATCTCGATGTAGTACGACTGATCTGGGATAGGAGCAATATAAATGGTTTGTTGACCGTAGACAGAGAAACAAATAGGTCTGCCAACATAGTTTTGCCAGTACCGCAGCTGGGCAGTAAAGTTAGTCCAGGGCAGATACCGCATAGGAATACGAGAATTACCCCAGTACAGATTGATGTTGACCACATCATAGGTGGTAATACCTTGCGGTAGTGCTGCAAATGCAATTTGCTCTGCGTTTGAGATGTACTGGAGCTGGGCAGTACCGTCTGCAAAGGGAGTTGTGGGGGGGAATATGTTGTTGCCAGTAGGGTAGGCTGGAGCTGAAGATCCAGAAGTACCGCCTTGCGTGTACTGGTAGACAAAAATATTAGAGAAAACAACTTGACCAGCGGTCACCACCGTGTTTGGTGTCCAAGTTGCAGCCACATTTCCTGTGGGAGAGATGGGAGTGCTGGTTGTTTGAATGGTGCGTAAGCACCCAGTATCTCGGACCGTCCGTTCTCTAGCCTCGTTAATGTACGTTGTTAACTGTTGAGGAGTCCAAAATACATTGGTGGAGTCATGCAACAGATTTTCGACCTGAGTAAGATAATCGTTGAGTGTTGCCATTGACGGTCCATTGTTATGCTACCCGCTTCTGTGAGGACTTTCCCCCCACGTTCCTCTCAGAACGCAAGGGAATTGCCACTACAGCGGAGGGTAATACGCTGTTTTTTCCTGACATTTCAGTCGTTATTTCAAACTGATCTAGCCGTTTTAACCCTTGCTCTAGTTCGCTATGGAAGTGAATCCAACCATGTCGCACTAGGATGTGTTCTCGGTCTTGAAGACCATAACCAAAGAGCTGGACTGCTCCAGCCTGTGGAATTTCTACCGTTGTACCCCGTTTAAAGTTGTACATGACACCGTCAAAGCCTATGCTCAGATCGGTGTCACTACGGTTCGTTACAAATACATTCATCAGAACTGAACAACGTCACCGTAGACATTGAAACTGGCTACGTTTGTGTTGCCACTTGCTGCGCTGACGTTAACGTACAAAGCAGAAGTCACGTTTCCTGTGATTGCGGTTGTTGTTGAGTAAGGAGATGCAATGGTCAAATCCTGGTATCTACCAGCTGCGGTCAAGTTAGCCAGGTTAGTGACTGCTACAACTGCGTTGCTGGTGTTGCCATCGTTGCTAGTCGTGATTGACACGTTAGCAGATGAGAGGCTACCAGATGGGTTGTTAACCGTAATTCTACGGACAATAACCGCACCAGAGCCTACTACGTTTCCAGAATTTGTGAGACCGCCTACGAGCAATGGTATTGCCACCGTAGCGTTAGCCACGGTAGACAAAGATACTGCTTGAGCGGAACCAATGCGACCATTACCAAATGAATCTAAATATAGCTGTGCTACTGCATCTGGATTAGCCATGTTTATTCCTTAGACGTTGTTGTAAGTGCCAGAGACGTTCTGACCGCCATCAATAGTCAAGAATGTGACTGTTGTGTTGGTTGTTGCATTGGCAAACACGTTAACACCGTCAGAGAAAATCACACCGCCTGTGTTGTTAGCGAGTACCAAGGCTTGTGATGTCACGTTGCCTGTGGTTGCGTTAACAGCATTGACTGCGTTAATTGTCACGTTGGCTGTAGGAAACATGATGTACATACCAGCGGGTATGACGTTTCCTACGTTTGTAGCTGCCAGAGTTTGAATCTGAAGATACGCACCAGGTGTGTTTGCGGTTGCGCTTGCAAGGATGATTTTGTTTAATGCTAATGACATTATTGAGCTCCTTACAGGGACAAGTAGTTATAGTTGTTGATCTTAGACATTGACTTGGGCTTGACAGACACCAACTCAGCAATCATAAGAACAGCACCTACGTAACCAATTTGCCAGTTTGGTAATGTGGACTCAAATCCTGTGAACACAAATGAACCTTGCTCATGGATGTAGAGCGAGAGGTAGTTAGTGTTGAGGAAGTAGACCGTACCTTCTGGGCAATATGGATCTGGATAAATTGGTACACCAGCAACCATCAATGCTCTGAAAGCTGCTTGAGGACCATTGTTGTCACCGTCAAAGCCAGAGCCAGGGGTGATAACGTATTGCTCTTGACCTACGAAGTCTTGAGCCAAAAGTGTCCAAGTACCGAATCCACAGACACCGAAAGATGGCATTTCTGCGCCACGTTTAACAGTACCAGAGATGTATTGGAGAATGTTTTGACGAGTTGGGTTTACGTTTCCAGCGTTGTAAACCTTAGACTGCCACCATGAGTAGGTGCTACGGTTGATGTTACCGTAAGTCGTTTGGTAAGCTGCACCGCCAGTACCATCATCCACAGCTGCGGGTAAACCGATGAACTGTTGGTTGTTGGTTGTGTTGTTGTACAAGGCTGTTGCCATTGCATCCATCATCACGTTGGTTGCATCATTCATACGAGCCTCGATCAATGGAATGATCGCTGCATCTTGTTGAGCCACACCTTCCATACCGAGGAACGGTACGGGGGAGATCATCAACTTGAGATCGTATTCAGCGTTGTAAGCACCTTGCTGGACTGATGGCTGGGCAAAAGAGCCAGAGTAATCAGACCATTGAGCATTTACAAACTGTGCGCCCTGGACGGGAACAGTTACAGATGAAACACCACCACTAGCTTGTTGACTGTTTGCAATCAACGCTGCCATGAGCGGGGTTGAGTTGTACAGTTGTACAACGAGTTTAGGTATGAATGCCCGTCTTGTGACATAAGTCAACTCAGTAAACTGACTTGAACCTGTCTGGGGCAGAATTCCTCCACCAATAGCCATATAGACTCCTTAGATGGGCATTACTGCCCTACAAATTACACCCTCTTACAAACCGATTGGACGTGAGGGTTTCCTCAAGTCCGCTAATGCGTTTGCTGCCTCTTGACGTGCAGCACCTTGTGGGTTCTTCCAGTACGCATTGAGGTTAAAACCTCTGATTGCGGACGGGTTGTACCCACTAGGAGTAGGCTTTGCAGCCTGTTTCATGTAGTTATAGTGTTCTGCAGCACTCTCGTGATCTGCAATACGCTTTTCTAGCATGACTTTCTCAACTTCTGGGATCTCATTCTCAGAAACTAAGCCCTTTTTGACAATGTTATGCCTGATCTTTTCGAGGTTTTCTTGCGCTTCTCTTTGAGCAAATTTGGCTTTTAAAGCCTCATTTTCTGCTCTCATCTGCTGCAATGCTGAGTTTGTGTTCTCCTCGATGTCCAGTTCTGGAACTGTAAGACCTGGGCGAACTTTCTTAGCCAACCGTAGGATGTCCTTTCTGGTCTCAGGTGTGTCAGCAAGTTGCTGCATGAGTCCAGCCAGTTCATCCCTCGTTTCAAAAGACATATTTTCTAAAGACATAACATTACCCTCTTGTTTTTTAGATTACTTTCTTACCGTCACCAGGCTTCTCAACTTTCATTCCACCGAAAGCTGCTTTAGCTGCTCCTGACAAGCCACCAAGCTGAGAATAACGAGGAGTGTTAACCACTACTCCATTCTTTTGGTTGTTGTCAGTAGGTCTACGGGGTTGAGACGTGCCTCTTGGTTTATATAAATCCATGTTAACTCCTGTTTACATTGGGGGTGGTGGCATACCTGGTGGCATACCGCCAGGTGGGGGAGGCGCAGCACCACCGCCAGGTGGGACCGTGCCAGGGGGAGGTGCTCCAGCCATAGACATACTCTCAGGAGTACGTCCACCAGCTTGAGGAAGAGACTGCAGCATCTGGATGATTTCAGATTGCTGGAGCTCGTTTGTCTTGTTTTTACGTGGACCAAGGATCTTGTTCAGGTTAGAGATGGAGGAAAGGATAGCCTTGCCCTCTTCTGTGTCAGATCCGATGTTTGCAAGGGACTGCTCTAGTAAGTCTTGAGCCATCCCTAGGTTAATCATTGCAGCCTCTTTCGAGCCCATCTTAGGCTCTGGAGTAGACATGGGCGCACCCATTGGAGGAGCTTCTGCATCTGGGGTCTGTTGCCCTGGCATTTCACTAGGCATAGGTGTACCCGCAGACCTACTGCCTTTCATCAACTCCATCAACTTATCAGCTGGAACGCTCATTTTTACTCCTTGGGCTAGTTTGTAACCACTTACAAACTTTTTGTCAATAGGTGGGGGAGTGGGTTACGACTACTCCCCCGAAGTCGTTAAGTGCAATTACTTGCGCTTGTGTTTGCGTGCTTTACGTGCCATGTTAATGACTCCTTAAAGAGCGGTCACCTACTTTAGAGGGGAGGCAGCCACACCCTTTTTCTTCTCAGAAAATCATCTGCGAGTCTTACGACCCCTTTTTGCGTGTTTGTACATGATACTTCCTTTTTGTTAGTTAGTGCTAACTTCTAGTATAAGACCGTTGTGTCCTACCACCAGACGTATTTCTAACACCAGTTTGACGATACGTCAAGCCAGGTCCAGATGTTTCTTTTCTCAGCGTGTCAGAGCTCACTCTTGGCTGGTCAGCTCTTGGTTGTGTTTGCGGTCCACCAACATTCTTAGTTGCCATCATGCCTCCTTCTTAGACTCTGACTTGTGACCCTTGGGTGGCTGAGGTGGCTGCTGCGCTTGCTTTTGTTCCATCATTGTCAAGCGAGACAGTAGCTCCTCTTTCATTGGGGGCTCAAGTAACTCTATGAGTGAACGCTTGTCGATAGCTCCAGCCTTATGCAAGTTGAATGCGAGTTGCCTGTTGTCTTCCATGAATATGGGAGAGTTGCTGTGCGCATCCACCTTCACCACAAAATTATTTGTGAACTGCTCTGCTATGAACGTGTGTCCGTCTGAGTCCTTGAAATGTGTGTCATCGTACAACTTCATGGACTTCAAGTAAAGTGTTGCTAATTTCTCTAAAGAATCCTCAATGACCAGAGCTCTCTTCTTGGTACGACTAGATCCTAGACGAGCCAGTTGAGATGCGTGACCAGCAGAGCGGACACCCGCCTCACCCTTGCCAGAGAGTACGTTTCCAATACCAGATGCCTCTTCAAACATGGCATCTATTTCTCTCAGCTCAGTAAATAGATCTGGTGGCATATTGGGAGCCATCTTCTCTACCTTGGCATTTGGCATATCGGTAGACAGTAATCCCCCCGCACGGTTGAGTGCGAAATTCTTTTCATCTAAGATGCCTGTGAATCCGATCAGAGCCGTTGGAGGGGAAACTTGTTTTGACAAGAGATCTAAGATCTCGGTCATACGTCTATTGCGCAGCTGCTGCAAATACACCAACCGCTGCACTTCACTTGCGCCCCAGTAGTAGTCATAGAGCGGGTTAGGGCAGATCTGCACAAATGGCAGCTCACCCTTCATAAACATCTGCTCACCTGGACGATCATAGATGATCACATCTGGATCTGCCTTGGTGACAACTCTGTAATCTCTCTCGTCATCATCCCAGATCCACAGCTCGGTCATCTCTACCGTGTCTTCAGCAACCTCAGCCTTGTAGCGATTGCCACCAGCCAAATCCAAATTAACATTACCGTATATAGTAGGGTTAGACTGAGAAATAATAATGCGCTCAAGACCATTCGCAATTTCTGTCCTCTCGTGTGGCATAGAGCCAACTTTTCTCAAGATCTCGTCTCTGCGAGGGTGCTTGTACAGCCTAGCGTAGAGCTCAGACTTAGTGATGTAGTACTTCTGAATCAGAGCCTCTTGCCTGTCTGTGTAAGTGATGTCTTCTCTCAATACACCCACAGTACCAGGCTCAACCATGTACGGGTTGACTGAGCCGTTGTTCATGATCAATTTGACGTAGGCAGAGTTGTAGACAAGCGACCAGGTGGTGGCTGTAGAAAAAACTTGGTCAGCGTTGCTATTTAACCACTCATCATTGAGCGCCTTGGTCAAAACAGGGATTTTCTTGTGCTCGTTGTCTGGCACAGATGCCCCCAGGTTGATGCTGAACCTGGTGGTTTCGGCTGAGTAGAGGAACGAAGTCAGCTGGTCAATGTGCGGAAAGATCTTGTTGTACAGAGCTGGAGCCTCGTCAGGACCATTACCAAACAGATACCAGTTGCGCAGAGATGCGTAGTCCACCTTGCGAGAGGCAAGAGAGACCTCGCACTTGTAGATGATGTCTCTAAAGAACTCGTCTCTGTCTAGTAATGCCTTGGGTATCTTCATGTTTTGACTTGTAAATTCTCGTGATCAACTAAGGTTCCCTGACCAGCAATGGGTTTGGAGAAGTTCCCAACTTGAGAGGGCAACATTGAGACCGCCTCATCTTTGACGGGCTTAAATTGCCCCTTCATTACAGATCCAAGGCTAATATTACCACCATTGCCCCACATTGCGCCAGAGAGTCTTTGCTGAACAATCTGATCCTCTTGCATCTTCTGGTTGTGAGCCATTGCCTCACCAGCTTGCGCAAATTCTTTGTCAGATAGTTTGTTCTTGCGCTTCATGTACCCCGTCTGGTGCTCTCCAGCCTTGGTTGACTTGATGTCGGTCATGTCAAACTCTAGTGCAAGCTGTTTCAAGTTCCTGTCGTTGGACTTAGTCTTCTCCGACTTCATGCCAACTGGCTTGAGGAAGATCACAGAGAGCTCTCCTTTGCAAAACTTCATAGGACACTTAGGTTCCCATGCCTCAAATACACCGTGCTCTGTGCACATATAGTCTTTTAAAACACTCATTTTCACCCCCTTTTTAACAAAATATTGTCGAAATTCGCATAATCGTGCCTGTTTTTCACCCCTAAATTGATCACAATTTGACCATTTTCAACCTTCAAGCCAAGGTGTTTTCGCATGGGTAAGACGGGCTCTTTCTTGTAATCAACGTATGTTTCACGGGTAATTTTGCGCATAACTTGCACTTTTCCCTGTTTCCACTCCCTGTAAGCCTTGTTGACCCGCTTTTGAACGTACTCAGTCACGGGCTCGTACTCGTTGAGGAAAACATCTTTAAAATGCTGCAGACTTATACCAGCCAGATCAGCAAATAGGCGCAGAGATATGCCTCTATCCTTGTCGGCTGCAAAGAGTTTCATCTGTCTTTTCAGCTCTGACTTAGTGAGGTTGTCCATTATTACCCCCGTAAATACCGATCATCTTCAAGTAGTTACTGACATTCTTGCCCACAGCAATCTGTTCTGGAGTGTAGTCATCTTGCTTTTGGGACATGAGCTTTGTGAGGCGCATACCGATGAGTCTTGGCTGGACTTGCTCTGCCCAGGCGATAGTGGCTAGAGCTGCAGCAATGACTCGGTCATCCTTGCCTCGACCTGGAGCTCCGATGAACCCGTCCTCTCGCACGATGCCCTTCATCTCCTCTAGCAGATCCATGCTGAAAATGCCCATCATGCCCCGCTCGAAATAATCCTTCATGTACGAGAGCATACGTTCTTTGCTACCAGCAGTCGTAACAAATCCGATGGAGTTGGAGAGACCTCCCATCGAGTCCATGCGCCTCCAGATGTAGTTGGACATCGAGCCGAGCACATCGAGGAGACCTCGACCGCTGCCACCTTCCATAGCAGCTGCCAGACGTTTTAGATTTCTGAGCTCGTTGATGACGTTCTGTCCTGGTCCGTTGACTTCAAGGTTGAGCGTACTATTCTTGTATGCTCCAGCGAGGTGCGCAATAACCCAAGCAAACTGGTAAGGGTTAAGTTCTGAGGTTGCAAACTCTGCAACTTGATCAAGTCCATCAGCGTAGACTCGATAGACCTGGATGCAGAATCTATCAGCCCAATCTGAGCTTCCATAGGCTGGATCTGCTCCGATAACGTAATAGGCTGTGTCAACGGGTTGTTGCCATACCCGTAGCGTTGCCAGACGGTCTGTGGACGGTAGACACTCTGTGTCTTGAAAGAGTTGTCCAAAAGCGTATCTGTAGCACTCATACTCGACTCCTTTAGCGTTCTTGGCTGCCTCTGTGCAGCGTGAGTTGGAAAAGAAAGATGTTCCTGTCATTACAAAAGCGTAATCTTCTGTCGGTGGGAACTCTTGGTACATGAGGGTCTCATCGTTGATACCTTCTGCCATCTTCCACCGCCACCAAGCCATTTGACGAGAGTTGACTTCAAACCCGTACAACTTCTTAATCTCTTTTACCCACTCTTTCTCATCTGGCTTGAGCCGTCCGTCCCAGTACACCTTGTACTCTTTTGACTCAGGATCGAGTGAGTAATACTCGTTGCGCCACCAGCCACAGAAGATTGCTCGTTGTGTACGAGCTCTTTTGGCTGTCTTGTACATATCGTGAAACATATTGAAACCTTGTGCGGTGCTCTCAAACATATAGAGCCTCTCAGGATTTTTCTCGGCAAGAGATGCGACTAGCGATGCCATGCCCTCTTCATTCTTGTAAGAGGCTGTCTCAGTAGAGTGCAAGTACGTGATAGCTTTACCTTGACCCAGTCGAGACTTGTTACCAGCGATCTGGTAAAAGATTCTGGATCTATTCTTGAGGACCATTTGATTGCGGTTGTGAGCAACCAGAGGAATCTTGTACTCCTTGGGTAGACCTTCAATATACATTCCCAGAGTTGACCTGAACATATCTCTGTTCTCTTCAGTATCAGCGACAAGAGTGCCTTGCCAACCAGGATGAGTAAATTGCCAATACAGATCAAGGGCAAGGCTAACAGTAGTAATACCCAGCTGCCTACCTTTGAGAATAACGAAAAAATGGACATCATCTTTCAACCCCTGGTCTATTTGTTCCATGACATACGTTTGAGTTCCCAGGAGCTTGCCCATCTTCTTGAGCCCCTCCTCCTTGGTCTCGATCTGCAGCTCTGAGCAAAATTTATAGAATCGTTGGAGATTGAAGTTCATAGAGCTCTTTGTATTTGTACATCTGCAATCCGCTGCCAATATCCGCAATCACTTTGGAGTCGGCTGGGGGTTGTTCATTGTTTTGTTGATAGTGGAAAGCAAAGGTGGTTGTGTAGTTCACCGTTGGCTTTAAGGATCTGGCTATACCAGCACCTTTCTCGACTACGCTCTTCCACAGATACCGATCGTCTACGATGCTGTGCTCTTTAGGCTTTGCCATCAGAGTCCGCAGATGAGGGTAGGCTGACCGTGCGAAAAGGTAGCAGTTCATATCGTTGAAGTGGTAACCATCTGACTCGTTGTCCACCGCCATGAATGTGCCATCAGCTCGGAACAAGTTGCGAGGACAAGTGACTACTTCCCGTCCAGCCTCTTGCATGACACCCGCCATGATCTGCAAATGATCTGGCTCAAACCAGCAGTCCGCATCTAGCAAAGCTATGGCATCAAACCCCTGGGCAGATGCTACTGCGCATCCTACTGCACGGGGCGCATCTCCGTAGTCACCGCAATGGGGCAAGATGATGTGCTCGTTACCCAGCCAACCGATGTCTCCTCTGGACTTGGGCTCTCCGTCTGCGATCAAAAAGTGCATCAGGTCCTTGTGGGTCTGGTTGCGTACAGAAACGATGTTGCGCCTGAGTACTTCCAGGGGCTCGTTGTAGTAAGGTGTAATGACTGCAATCTTCACTTCATTTCCTCGATGTTCCACTCTGCGATGGTCATTGCAGCATTGGTGTTCTTGGCGCAGCGAATGAGCTCTGCGTAGACGATGTCAGAATATTTTTCTTTCCACTCGGCTGCAAGCCTACGCTTGGCTCCTGGACTAATGCAAGAGAGGGCTCTCTGCATTTCCTTCTTGAGCCTCAATCTTGAGCTGTACAGCTGCTGCTGCATATCCTTGGTTGTATCCATACGCTAATGCCTTACCCATGTTGTTGATCAGTTCTACCCTGTGAATTTCTGAGGACAGGAGAGCCTCTACCAACAAATGGCAATGCTCCCTCAACTCGTCCTCGTTCATCCACAGTAGTTCTACCATCTCAATCCTCGTATCCGTAATGCTTAAACAGATAAAAATACATTAACTTCTCCCATCTCATGCTTGGTCCATTTTTATTCCAGCAGTGACAAAGTTCATATTGATGCCAGTAGTAACAACGCTCTGCCATTTTTATCCAGTAACTAGACCCAAACCTGTTTTTCATTTTGTTCATGCCACTCTCCACACCCGCAACAAGTCACCCTCGGTCTTGCTGGTGAATACATAGCCTGTGCGTTTACTGGCTCTGTAGTTGGCATTCAGTACCTTGGCTCGGTGGATCTTGGGAACCGTAAAACTCTCCCCCACCTTCATCTCTTCATAAGGGTACGAATACACCACCCTTGGCTGCGGTGGAGCTTTTCCCTTATCTATCGCTATTATCTGCATATCATCCCCTCAACATATAACGCTATACTACACTAAAAAAAAGACCTATGCAAGTAAGCACTCACATAGGTCTGAACTTTGGAACATTCTCGTTAACAACTGCTTGCCAACAAACCCATTATAGGAGAGAACATGATCCGCACCTACAACCGCTACCACCTGGGAGACAACCTCCACCAGCTCAACTACTTGCGCAGACTAGGTCTACCCGCCACTCACTACTGCCACCAGATCTACCACGAGCAGCTGCAACCACTTTGCGAGGGTACTGAGATCGTCCTCATCGACCTACCAGGTAAACCCAAAGATGCTATCGACACTTGGATAGGGCGAGACAATGCTTTCCAGTCCAGATCAGATGACACCACCTGGTGGTCTTTCTACAAAATGTGGTTTGCCAAGATCTCCGATGACCTGAGTGTTGCCAACCCTATTACCGAGCCAGAGCATTGCCTCTACGACTACCCAGCCCTACTACGAGAGTACCCACCCTACGACTACCTGATCATCAACAGCCTACCCTGTTCTGGGCAACTACCCAGCTACGACCACTTTTGGTTTGTCAGGAAAGTGCAAGCACTTGTAAAGCAAGGTAAATCTGTGATCACCACCATCCCTACTGGTGAGTGCCCCGCAACCCTGGAGATGGGCATGAGCATATCCGACATAGGTGCGCTCTCTAGACGTGTCTCCCACATCATTGCAGTCGATACAGGACCGATGTGGACCACCTACAACGTGCACAACAAGGACAGCGTACAGTCACGTACCGTCTACAGCACTACGTGCGCTATAGATCTCCTGAACACCGTCACCAAGTCAAAGCTATAAGTGGTGAGACGTGCGGGGATCGAACCCACGACCTACAGATTAAAAGTCTGCTGCTCTACCATCTGAGCTAACGTCCCTCCGCTACCAATGTAGTTTAACTGGAAAACCATATATTTTTTTTGGGGTGGGCGAGAAGTGGGGGTCACACCAACACAGGGTCATGCCCCCATGTAAGTAACCGCTCACTCACATACGCAAACGTAAGTGTGTGCTCACTTCCCATGTCCAAATACGTGATCTGATAGGCTGGGACTATCCTGTGCGCATACGATGTGTACCCACTTTATACAACGGGTGTTATGTTAAATACCCAATACGTGAACACGATAGGTTGCCCCTATGGCTTTGTAAGTGAGTACTGGCTTACATATATATGTTAGTGATGACTAACATAGAGGTACATCCACATAAATTCTTTCTATTTGTGAAAGAGATGTGGTATCCACTTATCTACTCTGTCCCCAATTATGCTGAACAACAATATGAACATACATATTACGACATGACTATGTATTATCTTATATGGTATGTAATACATAGAATACATAATTATATTATACGTATATAGCAAGAATACAACACACTTATCATAGGATAATCATATAATCTTTATGTGGCTAATTGAGTCACGTATCTAACGGAGTAAACATGAACAAATTACCATATGGCATAGAGTCCGCTGACAAGACAGACAGGATCACTCTAGATAGGGCTGACTTTATCGTGTACCTGGGATGTGCGCT
>Ga0208105_1000184_pt1 | contig 25123 bp, 24 predicted proteins | sample CryBogCBE16Jul07_FD_184574 | JGI IMG/M metagenome (GOLD analysis project Ga0208105, IMG submission 184574) | Freshwater microbial communities from Crystal Bog, Wisconsin, USA - CBE16Jul07 (SPAdes) | ecosystem: Environmental > Aquatic > Freshwater > Lake | place: Crystal Bog, Wisconsin, USA... | reverse complement strand
TTAAAGACATCCGGATCAACGGCGTCGCCAGAGACAATACCGCCATAACCGAGTACACCGTTTTCAGCGTGCAACCAGACACCGCGACCACCCAGGAAATTTGAAACCTGAGTCGGGATGCCGACACCCAGATTGACATAGGTATCGTTACGAACAATCTTCGCTGCGTTTTTAGCGATACCGTTTCTTGTCAAAGCCTGTTTGCCGTTATAGGTACGTGCGCTGTCTGCGGGACGTTTTTCTGCGCGCGTTAAAGTTTTCACGTCAATTGGATCGGTGATCTTTAATACGCGAGAAACAAAAATACCAGGCAAATCGATCAACTCAGGCGGCAGCTCACCAACCTCGACGATTTCTTCAACCTCAACAATCGCGATGCGTGCGGCTTTGGCGAAAGCGCTATTGAAATTAGCACTCCCTCCGCGAAATTGCACATTACCCGCGCGATCAGCGCGATATGCACTCAAAAAAGCAAAGTCGACATTAATGGCATGCTCAAGCACATGGGGCTTGCCATTGAAGTAACGGAGGTCTTTCCCCTCAGCAAGATCAGTATCCACGCCTGTAGGAGAATAAAAAGCAGGTATGCCCGCCCCACCTGCTCGACACCGCTCGACCAGAATACCCTGAGGTACTAACTCGACCTCAAGTGTGCCGGCCGCAATCCTCCTCTCGCCCTCAGTCTGCATGCCTGCTCTGATTGAAAACGCAGCAATGAGTTTTTTCACTTGATTATTTTCAACCAGTAACTGCCCTTTTTCTGCAGGAGCGCCCAGGGAGTTACATACAAGTGTTAAATCTTTTGTACCTTTGTCTTTTAGCGCAAAGATCAGAGTATTGGGAAAACGATGCGCTAAGCCGAAACCTGCAATCGCGACACTCGCACCATCTGGTATATCCGCAATCGCTTTCTCGGCAGAACTAACAACCTTGTCCATAGCAATCCTTTTTTATTCAAGTCTAATGTTCAGAATTTTGTTGAGATCGGTTAACTCGCGCTTTTCTTGCGTCATCGCAGCGAGAAATTGTTTCGGATCCAACAGCGTAAGTTGTGAACCTGAAGCTTCAATGCGAGCACGAACCTCAGGCAGATTCAAATATTTGACACTCTCTGTATATAAAGTCTGAACGATACTCTCAGGTGTACCGGCCGGCGCAAGCAACCCGTACCAGGAACCACTGACGTTTTTGATGCCTTGCTCAGTAAAGGTCGGCACCTCAGGCAAAGCTTTGGAGCGGGTTTGAGACGCTACACCTAAAGCGCGCAACTTGCCTGACTGTATGTATGGCAGCATTGCGGACAGATTTAAAAACGTCGCGTCAACATGGCCGCCAAGCATGTCATTGACAACCGGTGCTGCGCCTTTATAAGGCACATGTGTCATTTTCACATGCGCTTCAAGTTGAAATATTTCACCCGTAATGTGTGTCGGGCCGGCAGTACCACTTGAGCCATACGTTAAGGTTTTAGCTTGCGCTAATTCAATAAATTCTTTCAGATTATTAGCCTTGATGTGAGGCGCGATCACCAGCATATTGGGCACATCGATAATTTTCAGGATCGGTGAAAACTCTTTAATCCCATCGTAGGGTGGAGTAACGCTAAAAACAGGCACAGCTGTGTTTGGACCGCCACTGGCTAACAGCAAGGTATAACCGTTAGGAGGCGACTTTGCTACAAACGAAGTACCAATTGCACCGCTGCCACCGGGTTTTGCTTCGACGATAAAACTCTGTCCAAGTGCTTGCGATAAACCAGCAGCCAGTTCGCGACCGATCTGATCTGCAGGCCCTCCCGCCGGGTAGGGATTGATCACTTTGACTGGCTTATCTGGATAAGTTTGAGCCGTCGTCAGCGCAGGTGCAAGCGTAAGCATAAGAAGCAAAGCTTGGAGTAATTTTTTCAACGCCATCTCCGTTATACAAAGCGTAAATTTGTTTACTCGCCCCGAGACTCGGGCTCTGCGGGTTCAAACCGATAACCCTGTTGACTGTCTCCACGCACATAGCCACAGTGTGGCCAGCCAAAATGTACAGGCATAATCAGCGCGTTACGTTCAGCCGCGCGCTTGAGGAATAAGGCGCGTGAGCTGCGGGCTTGCTCTGCATCGGCATCAATCCAGGTATTGACATGCGGCATCGCAATCTGCAGAGGACTATGCATCACGTCACCAGCAAAGATGGCCTCTTTGCCTTCGGAGCGCAGTCGAAAATGAATCGAACCAGCCGTGTGACCTGGCATAGCCTCAGCCTCCAGGCAACCAGCGACCAAATCACCATCATCAATAAAATCAATCAGGCCTGCTTCATAGAGTGGTAAAACACTGTCTTCAAAGGAGCCGCTAATCACGCCTTTGTCGCCATTTTTGTACGCAGCGTAGGCCGCATCAAAATCGACCCGCGGCATTAAATGGCGGGCCTTCGGAAACATGGGCTGCCATGTACCATCCACCATTTTCGTTCCCCAGCCCACGTGATCGGGATGAAAGTGCGTCACCACGACATGTGTCACCTGGTCAGCGGCAGCACCTGCGGCAGACAACCATAATGGCGTCAGTGTGTTGAGCATATTCATGCGTTCTGAAGCGCGTTTTTTATGATTACCGACACCTAGATCAATCACGATGACTTTGTCGTCGATATGCATGACCCATAACTGCATCGCAACGATAAATCGCTCAAGCTTTATGTTGTAGTGGTGCGGAGCCAGCCACGATAAATGCTGTGGAATCTCGCGAACATCCAATTGCGGAAATACAAAATCAGCCGCATGCGTTGGGCCGCTGTATTCAATGACGTTGTATATCTTGGCTTTGCCGACATGCCGTGAGTAAATCATGTTGCTGTCCCGTTATATATTTTTTGTGTTTTTGTCAGTAATGCATTAGTGGCCTTTTCCCGAAAAGACACTACCTCCCCCCTCACTCAACCAAGCGATAGGTCAGTCGCCAGCGCGTATCACGATTCATCCAGACAGGCGGGCCAGCGGAAAACGAATTACCGCTAGGATCGGCCGTCAGCCTGCCTTGCATGAATACTTTTGCTGCCGCCTCGTCTTTTAAACCATACATCGCCAGAAAGTCAGGAACGCCAGGCGCGGGATGCAGGAATTCTCGCAGGCACTTATAGCGTGCGCCACTGATAAAGCCATAACCCTTCATCACCTCACCAACATGAATTTCATTATAGAAAGCGTTAAATTTTCCGAGTTCAGTCTCATCCGCTCCCGCGGCTGCACTCATCCCCACCAGATACATAAAGGGTGCGTCTGAAACCTGCAGTCCACCAGGGGCGTTCATTAAGTGTTCCCACAGCAAACGCCACTTGGTTTGCCGTTTCTGCCAGGCGCTGGGCCCATCGCTGTAGACAGGCCGGCCACTAGCTGGCCCATCATTACGTGCGATGTAGTGCAGGGCATCTTCTTGACTGGCAATATCGTAGGCTGCAATAAACCTGGGACCGCGAGGGCCGCGAGGATCATCCTGCACCAACTCATAGCGACGGCCACGCAAAAAACCAGGGTTACTCGCAAGTACTTCCGGGCGGTGCGTATTACTGTAAAAATGATTGAAATCCGCTACGTCTTTAGCGCTGGTATCGGCCGGTATATCCATACCAACCCAGTAGGTATACAGGGCGTCACTCATTCTCTGATCCTTATCCTGTTACGCCAACTTGAACATCGGTATCGCAGGGCCGTCTTCGCTCGGTTTGAAAGTCACCACGACTTTCTGACCAACGCGAATGGTATCCAGATCGCAATCAACGATATTGGTGAGCATCGTCACACCTTCATCGAGTGTGACATAGGCAATCGCATAAGGTTTAGGCCCCGAGGCGCGTGTCACGCTATAGCTATAAACAGTGCCCGTACCTTTTGATTCTTTCCACTCGGTTTTATCGCTGAAACAAAAAGGACATAAGGCCCGTGGATAATGATGGTACTGACCGCAGTCCTTGCAATATTTCACCAGCAACTTGCCCTGTGTCGCCGCATCGAAATAGGTCTCATCGCCGTAATTTAATTTTGGTGCAGGGATTTTTCTGTCTTGATAAGGTGTGCTCATCTAAATTACTCCCTTTCCATGATGAGTGTTGCACTGCCATGACGAGTACTCAAGGAGCCGCCCGTTCCATGCGCGAGTGCAATATCGCAATTTTTAACCTGAACCATCGGATGCGCTTCACCGCGCAATTGACGAACGGCCTCAATGATCTTGGTGATACCACCGCGGTTCACCGGATGGTTATTGCATAATCCACCGCCATCGGTATTGAAGGGTAATTTACCCACACCAGAAATCAGGTTGCCGTCCATGACAAATTTTCCACCCTCACCCTTTTTACAAAAGCCAAGATCTTCAAGAGTCATAATGACCGTGATGGTAAAGCTATCGTAAATCGACGCATATTTGATATCACTCGGTTTTACGCCTGCCTCTGCAAAAGCAATCGGACCCGAGCGCACTGCGCCTGTATAGGTAATGTCTACTTTGCCGCCCATCTGCCCCTTTGGCGACTCGCCTGCACCAATCAATTTGACCAGTGGACGTTTGAGCGTTTTAGCGATTTCCGGACTCACGACAATTACAGCGCCGCCACCATCGGTTACGACACAGCAATCCATGCGATGCAAAGGATCTGCAATCATGGGGGAATTCAGCACATCCTGAACCGTCACCACTTTTTTCAGATAGGCATTTGGATTATGTTGGGCGTGCTGCGATGCAGCAACCTTAACCCAGGCCATTTGTTCATTCGTTGTACCGAACTCATACATGTGGCGCATCGCGGCTAGCGCATAGAGGTTGACGGTGACAGGGCCATACGGCATTTCAAAGGGCGTATCGGGAATCGCTGAATCCAGCTCCCGCACAATCGTACCGGGTCGGCCAAAACCCGCACAAGTAATGAGAGCAACGCTGCATTTACCGGCGGCGATCGCCTCGGCAGCATGGGCGACGAGATACAGGTAAGACGAGCCGCCTGTATTGGTCGAGTCCGAATGTTTAACGGTTAACCCCATATAGTCGATCATATTGATGCCGCCGAGCCCGCCAGGAGCATCGGTCGAACAGAAATAACCATCAACATCATGGATGGTCAGCCCTGCATCCTCAAGGGCTCCCTTGGCGCACTCAGCATGGAGTTGCGCGAGGGACTTGTTCTCTATCTTGCGTGCGGGATGCTCAAAGATCCCAGCGATATACGCCTTGCCTTTAATGCTCATTTCTGACTGTCTCCGTCAATCTTTTTTAGCCCAAGATTTATTCTTTTGGGTCGCTATACTTTATTTGGAATTACTGTACTGTTTTATACCACTCATTGCATAGTCAACCCAAGAGGCGATGAGATTCAGTGAAGCAAAGCCCACAGACTCAAATACCGAGATAGCTTGACGGACTGAGCCCCGATACGGTTTACTTGGAGCACCATACATCATTCGCATGATTTGAAAAAATGTCAAAACTCCTTTCCTACCTCTTTATTGCAGTATTAACTTGCCTGCAAACCAGTTTTGCCAGTGCAGCAGAGTTTCCTGACAAAAGCATCCGAATTGTTGTGCCCTTTCCCGCTGGCGGAGCCGCGGACACTTTAACCCGTGTCATAGGCGTGAAACTTTCAAGCATCCTGGGGCAGTCAGTGGTGGTTCAAAACATGCCTGGCGCCGGAACTATCATTGGCACCTCCAACGTTGCAAAGTCAGCTCCTGACGGATACTCCCTGCTTATTTTCGCTAACAGCTTTCTGATTAACGCTAAGCTTCAAAAAGAATTGCCCTACGATGGGCTCAATGCCCTCGCACCTATCGCTAATTTAGTCAACTCACCTCAAGTGATTGCGGTCAATGGAACCAGTCCCTACCAGTCTTTTGCGGAGTTGTTAAATAAATCCAAAGAATCAGGCAGCGGGCTGAGCTACTCGACAGTCGGCCCCAACACCTCACAAAACATTGCAGGCGAGTTGCTGAAATCGCGGACGGGACTGGCCGCAGTGTATGTCCCCTTTGCAGGTGGCGCATTAGCTGGTAACGCTGTCGCGGGCGGCCATGTCACGATGGTTTTGACTAACTGGAACGAAATCACCGCTAACGTCCAGTCTGGCAAACTACGGCCTCTGGCTGTAACAACCAAACAACGCATTGAACCACTTAAAGACACGCCGACGTTGATCGAGCTCGGCTATCCGGAAGTCGATGTCGACGTCTGGTTCGCTGCAGCGGCGCCTCGTGGTACCCCACCCGCAGTGCTGGATAAACTCTCTGAGTCATTCAAAACAGCACTCGCCGATCCTGAAGTGCAAAAACAATTAATCGCCGCGGGATTTACACCGGATTATCAGGATCGACAAACGATCACAAAAAAAGTACAGACTCAGTATCAGTTTTTATCAAAACTAATAGATGAAATGGGAATGAAAGCTGAGTAAATCCGTCAACACGAAACATCAAGCATGATTTTTGTGGGGCAACACCAGGCACAGGATAATAGCCATCAAAGTCGCGATATTGGCATAAATAATTGCGTCTATATCTTTAGGCACATTCATAAAGAGTCTGATCCCAGCCATCGCCAATGCAATCAATAAAACTATTCCCAGATGGGTATTTTTAGATAATTTTGAAATCTTCAACGGCTGGCTTAAAACTTTATAGGTAATGAACCAGAAGATCAGTGCGATCGGTAAACTTTCCAGGGTAAGTTGGATGAAAAAGCTCATTTAAAACCTCCGTCACTTTAAGCTAAGGTGGCAGGCCAGAAAAAATTAAAAATCGGTCAAATTTCATCTCATTAAACCCATGAACCGCGCGCAAGCCTATCCCGCAGATAAGGGATTGGATTACATAATTTGAAAAATAATCACCTGATGATTAAGATGACAGCGCGGACTATTGGGTTCGTTCAACACGAACAAGAAGAGGATCACAGTGTTTCCTATAAAACTTTTATTTTTAGTTTTATCGTTCGCAGCATGTATACCTCTGAATGTCACTCACGCAGAGCAAATTGCTTTGCCATCCGAAGTGATATTCATTCCTAAGAAAATATTGCTAGGCACGGTCAAGCTTGAAACGACTGTTTACAAACCCCCTGGCGAAGGCCCGTTTCCACTGGTTATCATCAATCACGGCAAAGCAGAAGGCCCTCCTGGATTGCAACCACGCTATAGGCCTGGTTGGGCCGCAAGATTTTTCATGGAACGCGGCTATGTAATATTTGTTCCGATGCGCTCAGGCTTCGCAAACTCGACAGGAAGTTACATCGGTGGTGAATGTAATGTTGAGTCCAACGGTCTGGCTCAGGCTGAGGATGTTGCAGCCACAGTTTCTTTTGCACATACGCTTGATTATGTAGACAAGAAAAATACTTTGATCGTCGGTCAATCTCACGGCGGTTGGACTACTTTGGCCTATGGAGCATCCAATCCTGACAGTTCAGTCAAAGGATTAGTGAATTTTGCAGGGGGTCTCAGACAAACTAGTTGCTCTGGCTGGCGCTCGTCCCTGGTAAACGGCGCAGCAAAGTATTCACAGAATACTAAAACTCCTTCAATCTGGTTTTATGGGGATAATGATAGTTTTTTTTCTAAGGAACTCTATACCGAAATGTTTGACCGTTACAGCCAATCAAATCCCTCCGCACAATTGGTTGCTTACGGTAACTTTGGAAATGACTCGCACAGTTTATTTAGTAGCAAAGCAGGCAGGCAGATTTGGGAACCTTATTTAGAAAAATTCATGAAACAGCTTGGTTTACCTGTTAAGGTCTTATATCCACAATACTTACCTGAATAGTCAAAAATTCAGCATAGAACAAAATATCAAGGAAAATAGTCCTTTCCAAAGGTGCCGTGAATGAATTTTTCTCTATTCGCGAACTCGACCCCTGCGATTATCATCCACCTAATCTTTGCCTTAGCGGCTTTTGTTCTGGGCGGTATCCAACTCGCCAGTAAAAAAGGCACAACCTCCCATCGGATACTGGGTTATCTCTGGGTCGCCATGATGGTCGTGATTTGCCTGACGTCATTCAAGATCAAAGAAGTCATGCCTGAGGGAATGTTTGGTGGATATTCGCCTATCCATCTTTTGAGTATATTTGTTTTGGTGATGCTAGCCAGAGGTATTTACTTCGCGAAAAAGAAAGATATAAAAAAACATCGCAACTGTATGCTCTACACCTACATCGGTGGGCTAGTGATCGCTGGCGCCTTCACCTTTATGCCAGGCCGTTTACTATTCAAAGTAGTTGTTCAGCCCTGGCTTTAAGACTCGGCAACTCTAAAGTCCTGCTTGACGACTCCCGGGCTCCGTATGATTAAAACGATGAGCCCGGCTGGTGACGAAAAATCACCAGCAATAGTCGTGACTTTTGCAAAACTTTCGCCATCAACCTTATTTTTTCTAGAATCAGCAGCGCTTACGCATTGCTCTCAGCAAGCGCTGGCTTGAACCAGAGAGTCAATAGTTGAGCGAATAATTTGCAGAGTTTTCACTTTTTCAACAAGGGTTGAACGATACCTTCAACGCCAACCAGGCTCAGTACCGTGACCAGTGCAGCCTGGACATCGATCCACTCCTGAGTGGGGTCCAGCCATTCATTCAGCGAATGGGTACCACCATTTTTGCCACCGCTACCTATAATGATGGCAGGGACTTTCAGCGACATGGGTACATTGGCGTCGGTGCTCGAGCTGTTGAAATAAGCCTTCCCACCAAATGCTTGACTACTTGCCACGGCGGTTTTAACAATCACAGAGTCCTCGGGTGTCGAGCCGGCTGGCCGATCTCCGATTAGCTTCATTTCGACTGTAATTTTTTTGTCTGTATCCCAGCGCTGGTTTTCCTCTGCAACACCCGCTGCAATGGCCTCCATGATTTGCTTTTCTGTTTGAGCGAGACTTTCACTGCCGTTTGATCTGATATCAAGCGCGAAACTAGCATGACCAGCGATTGAATTAACTGAGGTTCCCCCTTCGACCGTACCGACGGTGAAAGTCGTTTTCGGATCCTTCGGTGGTCTGACGTCACCCACCTTGCTGATCGCTCTTCCCATCGCATGAATAGCGCTTGGCACTTGACCAAAGGCCCCAAAACTATGACCACCTGGTCCGGTAAAGATAACCTCATAGCGGTGGCTACCTGTGCCACCGATAGTGATTTTGTCTAACTGGCCAGGCTCTAACCCGACCATGCCATCTATGCCTGCTATATTTTTGAAAATGGCTTTCATGCCACGCAAATCACCCAGGCCCTCTTCACCCACATTGGCGACAAACACTAAATCTCCAGTGGTTTGAATGCCTCTTTCGTTTAAGGCCTTTAACCACTGTATCAACACAATCAAGCCGCGGGTATCGTCTGAAATCCCCGGTGCATACAGCTTGCCATCTTTTTCTTTGATCGTGACATCGGTGCCCTCAGGAAAAACCGTATCAAGATGCGCAGAGATCAGTAGCTTGGGTCCCTGCCCTACTCCTTTGCGAATCGCAATGACGTTGTTATCTGCATCCATATAGGCGTCTTGTGCGCCTAACTCTTTCATTCTTGCCAAAAACGCTTCAGCACGCTTGCGCTCTTTGAAAGGTGGGGCAGGTAGTTCAGAGGTAAAACGCTTGAGTTCTTTTAGTGCTCTCGCATCATCTTTTTCCAAATCATCCAATACCTGTTTGATAGCTGGTGAGGCCAGTAGCGTTTTGACCGTGCTGTCAACATCCTGCGCATAGACCTCAGGAGCGGATAGGGTCAGGCTCATTGCCAGTAGAGCAAACAAAGCATGACTTAAATATCTGGTGTGAGCGCTGATGGATGTAGATTTCAAAGTAGCCTCTGGATGCAACGCGTTGTTGTGTAACGTCTTGTTAACATAACATTAATTTAATTTTTGAGGCTTAGAGTATTTAGCAGCACATTCAAGGAGATGCCAAAACGAACTGCAGGCAGTTCTATCAATTATCGAGTCATTTATTTTAGGAGTTAAGCCATGAACATCAATCACTACACCTATCGAGTTACCTGGTCTGCCGAAGACAACGAGCATGTTGGTTTATGCACAGAGTTTCCCTCTCTCTCCTGGCTTGCTGCGACTCCTGAAAAAGCGCTCTCCGGTATGCGCCGAGTCGTGGGCTCCAGTTCAATCTTTTAACGTGCCACCCGTATTTGTCTTTAGATGTTCGCTACATCACTTTGCAAGCAACTTTGTTATCGCCTCAATTGCGATGCGTCGATGCTCTGCGGTTCCTGCTATGGGATCATCGGTTGCGAAAGGCCTTTCCACCAAGGCATGAATGGCCTTGAACATAAATCTTGCCTCATTTTTTGAGATAACTCTAAATGTACCGCTAACATTACTTTGACATAGTTCAGTGTAAGGCTCAACAAATACGTTTATCCAATCAAAGTAATCTGTCGTAAGACCATACAGCCTAGTATATCTTTGGTCATAAAATTTAATTACTTTTGAAGTGGTCGCATTGATAAAGCCAAAACATCTGTCGACGAAAGTCTCGACAAAATCATGAACAGTTAAGTTTCGGTCAAATTGAGTAATCTCATTCGCAGATTGATGGGATTTGATTTCCCTTCCTTTTGCAATGGCCCAGAGAAACACATTTTCTATCGGCCCTAATCTTTTGGTTAAGGTGCCTTTAGCGTAACCAGCTTTTTTGGCTAAGCTGCGGCTAGTAAAGGAGGAGGTGTCTGCTGCCTCAACAAGTTCGTAAGCAGCCTGAAGAAGATCATCTAAGGTTTTTTTGGATCTTTCTTGTTTTACATCTGCAAAATCGATGTTGAGGTTATTTGACATTATAAAAGGTGGTCGTTATGTAAAAAGCGATTTAATTGGATGCTTAATCTAGGCAGCATGAGCCTTTCGGCATGATTGGCTATGCGCAAAAAGTGGGCGCCTAATCACTCTAAATTTATAGGTATTGCACGCATAATCTGTTTATTATTTTTACACAGGAGTTTAGCGTGCATATCAACTTCATCAAAAAACATGCAGCGCTAGTAGCGCTATTCACCTCAGTCGCTGTAGTTTTATCAGCTTGCGGTGACGGCGCCTCAGGCTCATCAAACTCTTCAAACTCTACTACAACTGATCCTAATGTAATAACTACATTAGTTACCAGTGTTAATGGTTTAAGTAATATTGAGCCCTGTACTCGCAATGCTCAGTGTCTTCCGACCATAATTGCTTTTTTGGCAGGTTATTCAACTCTCAAAATGGCTCAAGTCGCGACTCCATGGACGAATACAACTACAAACATCATTGATATCTCCAAAATCGCTTTTGTAGAGGGCTCAAATAGCGCAACAACCTATGCTCCAGAGGGGAGTGTTTTTGCGATGACCGAGGATCCGACTTATGTAATTAACGGATTTGTTCTACCTGGCGCCCGAATTTTCAAGGGTAATGGTATACCCAGCACCCCAATGGGAACATATCCCGTACAAAGTGGCACAGCTGCCTATTCTTACTATACGGCTTTGCCGGGTGGAACTAACCCAGCAACTGGGGTTACCTATTCCAGTGCTGCTGCCATCGGGATTGGTCCGTACACCTTGGAAAGTAAGATTCCTTTAAATCCCGTTATAAGCGGAACCTACCCACTTAACTCTCTGATTGTAGGTATTACTCTAACGGGTGCGGTATGGCATCTCGAAAAAGCGCCTGACAGTAGCGGTAATTTATACAATCCCATTAATGCATTACCAACAGATCAATGTTTTGGTCATCCATACTATCAGCAGTATCATTACCATGCTTATTCATGGAAGTGTTTCCCCAACCAAGGTACCACAGGCCAATCACCTGTTTTTGGCTTTGCGTTGGATGGTTTTCCAATCACTGGCCCTCGCGCAGCAGACTCTCATATGTTGACCAATGCTGAGTTGGATGAATGTCATGGCACAATCTCTCCAATTACCATGCCTGATGGCACCGTAAAAACTACATATCACTATGTGTTGAATAGGGAATATCCATATTCAGTTGGTTGCTTCAGAGGTAAGGTGAACTACGCTCAAGCGCTTGGACCCGGTCTCATCAACACCGGCATGAAAGAAGGCGTCGCTTATTTAGATACAGCTCAACCTTAAAGAACAAATAACCAAAAACCTGGAGACTCAAAATGATTCAAACTCGTCATATTTTTAAAATTGTCCTGACCGTACCAAGCATTGTTGACCTTGGTCAGACTCCGGTAGGTGGTCGCAAGATCGCTTACGTGAGCGGCGGCACGTTTGAGGGCGATCGCATCCGCGGAACAGTTAAATCAATTACTGGCGGTGACTGGTTGCTGATGCGTCCTGATGGCGTTCTAACCTTGGACGTGCGTTTGATCCTTGAAACCGATGATCAGCAACTTGTTTACATGAGCTACCGCGGACTGCGTCATGGTCCCAAGGAAGTGATGGATCGTCTGAACAAAGGCGAACCTGTTGATCCTTCCGAATACTACTTTCGTTCGACACCCGTTTTCGAAACTGCGTCTGAAAAATACAGTTGGCTTAATCGCATAATTTGCGTGGCGTCAGGCAACCGGACCTCGACAGGCCCAGAGTACGAGGTTTTCGAAGTCTTGTAAGCATTTCAGCACGCGAATGCACTGAAGCTCTGGAACAACCGCACAAACGGCCTGGGATGTTGGAGTCTCAGGACACAAAAAATTTAGGTAACCTCGTGGGTATTCCACTCAAACTGGACACCTGAATCACAGCAAACTGATCTGACGAAATCGTTTTGAACAGTTTGAAGGTAGATCTTTTTTTGGATTGCTAGCTATCCCATTTTTAAGGGATAGGCGCCAATATATCAATAGATTAACGTTGAAGCACCTATGTAAAAGGTGCTCAACATGGAATTGATACCTATCTGGATGGCTAGCGTTATTTTCACTTTTATCTTGACCGCGATGAAAGGTCTCAGCGTGATCCGATGGTTTTTAACTGCTGTCATTTTCGGACCCTTAGCCTTGTTAGCAGCATGCCTGGCGCCCGTTAATAATAAGTAGGAGCTTTTCGCTTTTAATTGGCCATTAACAGCGTGAGTGATACTAACCACTCAGGCAACACTGACGCAGTGAGCTTGTATATCTACTTTCAACGCTGATTTTAGAGCGGAAAAAATTGCAGCCAAGTTTGTCATGGTCGGATTGCCTGATGCGGACAGCATCCGATGAATGCTTTTTGCCGGCTTTTCAACGGAAATTGCCAATCCCTCGAACCCCATCGAACCACTGTGCGTAAGACTGAGGAATCTCTTAAGGCTGGTCTCGATGTCTATATCGCTGGAGAAAAAACCCCAGCGGATTGGCTTAATGAAATCAGCTCAATGATTTTTGGCTGAGCTTCGTGCAAAGCTGTAAGTTGTAACTCCAGGTTTTGGGGCTGTTTCTCCTGGCACCACGATAGTGCTGAGATGAACCAGGCACTCCTCGTGCACACAATCAGTGCGTAAAGTCTGACGCAAACCACAAGCGCTGCGTGCGACTGAGCACTGCCTCACACCCCAAGCCCTTGGCACAATACTTGCTTTTGATGATCTGAAGCTTAAAAACAAGCCAAGGAGTCAATCATGGGTAGTAGAGTCATCGAGCATGTTGGCATCAATTCAGGTCGTCGCAAAGTCTTAGCAGGTGCGAGCTTAATGGCCTTAGTTGACCCGCTGGTGAAAGCCGGCGCTTGGGCAGCCGGCAGCGACGCGCCTGAAAAAGCCGCAATCAAAATTGGTTTTATCCCTTTGACCGACTGCGCCTCGGTAGTCATGGCCTCGGAGATGGGCTTTGACAAAAAATACGGCCTAAAAATTACGCCCTCAAAAGAAGCCTCTTGGCCAAGCGTGCGCGATAAATTAATTAACGGTGAACTCGATGCCGCCCACGTGCTGTATGGCTTAATCTATGGCGTGCAATTAGGCATCGGTGGTCCCAAGAAGGACATGTCGATCTTAATGACCATAAACAATAACGGTCAAGGCATTACCTTATCGCGCAAACTATTTGAAAAAGGAGTCACCGACGGTGCTTCGTTAAAAGCTTTAATGGATAAAGAAAAACGCGAATACACCTTCGCCCAAACTTTTCCTACAGGCACCCATGCGATGTGGCTGTATTACTGGTTGGCCTCAAATGGTATCAACCCTATGAAAGACACCAAAGTGATCACTGTGCCACCCCCGCAGATGGTAGCGAATATGCGCGTCGGCAATATGGACGGGTATTGCGTCGGCGAACCTTGGCACGCACGCGCTATCGCCGATCAAATCGGCTTTACTACCATCACAAGCCAAGCCATCTGGAAAGACCATCCAGAAAAAGTCTTGGGTACAACCGCCGAGTTTGTTGAGCGCTACCCAAACACTGCACGAGCAATGACAGCCGCGGTGCTCGAGGCCTCGAAGTTTATCGACGCATCAAAAGAGAACCGTATCAAAACCGCAGAAACAATCGCAGCAAAATCGTACGTCAATACTGAAGTTGATGTGATTTTAGGACGCATGCTAGGCCAATACGATAACGGCATCGGCAAAAAGTGGGATGACCCCGACTATATGAAGTTTTACAACAGCGGTTTAGCTCCCTTTCCTTACCTATCAGACGGTATGTGGTTTTTGACGCAACACAAACGTTGGGGTCTGCTCAAAGAACACCCTGACTATCTGGCCGTTGCCAAGAAAGTCAACCGTATCGATATCTATAAGCAAGCGGCCACTCAGACAGGTACGCCGCTGCCTCCCTCAGAAATGCGTAAGTCTACGTTTTTGGACGGTAAAGTCTGGGATGGAACGGAGCCGGCGGCCTACGCCGATAGCTTCGCCATCAAGGGCTAGTCTCATGGACAAAGGTCAAACCAAAAGCAAGGCTGAACTCGCGCTCGATCAACACCTCGAAAGCGAGGCACTGCGTCTGCGCGAACAAAAGCGCCTTGCACTCAGAGACCTGATCGTCCGTCTGTGCACCCCCTTCATGCCAGCGCTCTTAGGAGCACTGGGCTTTGGAATGTTTCTAATCTTTTGGGAGGCGATTCACCTCAACAACGCGCAAATCCCCTCGCCCGGCTTTACCTTTGCAGCTGCGGTCAAACTTTTTACAGATCCATTTTATTCAAACGGCCCCAATGATCAAGGAATCGGTTGGAATATCTTCTCATCGTTACGCAGAGTTGCCTTAGGCTTTGGCCTCGCGGCGGTCGTCGGCATCCCGGTCGGCTTCTTAATCGGGCGCTTTCGCTTGTTTCAGGCCATGACTGCACCCATCATCAATTTGCTGCGCCCAGTCTCACCGTTAGCGTGGTTGCCTATTGGTTTATTGCTTTTTAAAGCTGCGAACCCCGCAGCAATCTGGTGCATCTTCATCTGCTCGATTTGGCCCATGGTCATCAATACCGCCGTAGGCGTGAGCAAAATTCCACAAGACTATATCAATATCGCACGCGTCTTAAATCTTTCAGAGTGGAAAGTCTTCACCAAAATTTTGTTTCCGGCCACGCTGCCTTATATGTTGACCGGGGTACGCCTATCCATTGGCACGGCTTGGCTAGTCATCGTGGCGGCCGAAATGCTAACTGGGGGTGTAGGTATCGGGTTTTGGCTATGGGATGAATGGAACAACCTGAAAGTTGAAAACATCATTATTGCGATATTTGTAATCGGTATTGTGGGGCTCTTGCTTGAGCATTGCTTGATCGCAATCGCAAAACGTTTCTCTTATGAATAGCAGGGTAGCCATGCATCCAAGAATATTTCTGTTGCACACAGTAGGTCGGCCATGAATTCTAGAACGCCCCCCCTTACGGATAGCAGAACGATCTTTAATTCAAGCTTGCACCAACGATATCTGCTGATTGAAGAGGTTCAACAAACTTTCAAAACAAAGAAAGGGCCTTTTGTTGCACTCAAAGATATCAACCTAAGCGTGAAACAGGGCGAATTTATTACTTTGATTGGACACTCTGGCTGCGGCAAATCAACTCTACTCAATCTGATCGCAGGGCTCACGCTGCCAACCGAGGGCCACCTGATCTGTGCGGGCCGAGAAATTGCCGGACCCGGCCCAAGTCGGGCAGTCGTGTTTCAAAATCATTCGCTTCTTCCTTGGTTATCTTGTTTTGAAAACGTCTACCTTGGCGTCGAACGGGTGTTTGCACACACCGAAAACAAAGCGCAACTCAAAGAACGTACTGAAGATGTAATGGCTTTAGTCGGCTTAACCGAATCGCAACACAAGATGCCGCATGAGGTATCTGGTGGTATGAAGCAGCGAGTTGGTATTGCACGCGCCTTGGCGATGGAGCCGCAAGTATTGTTGCTTGACGAACCGTTTGGTGCGCTCGATGCGTTGACACGTGCAAATCTGCAAGACGAATTGATCAAAATCATGGCGTCTAAAAATAGCACTGCTGTCATGGTGACACACGATGTCGATGAGGCTGTGTTGCTATCAGATCGAATTGTGATGATGACTAACGGGCCAGCTGCGCGCATCGGCGAGATCTTGTCAGTCGAACTCGAGCGCCCGCGTGATCGAGTTGCTTTGGCGCATAGCAATCAATACCTTGATTACCGTACTGCGGTGATCGACTTTTTATATCGCAAGCAAGGCCACCCAACACCTACGAAGTATTGAGGATCATCATGAAAAAAATGAAACTAGTATTAGTAGGTAACGGTATGGCGGGCGTGCGCACGCTTGAAGAGCTGCTCAAGCTCGCACCAGATTTATACGACATCGCGGTGTTTGGTAGCGAGCCCTATCCTAACTACAACCGTATCTTACTTTCACCTGTGCTTTCGGGTGAACAGAATGTTGAACAAATCATTTTGAATGATTTGCAATGGTATGCCGACCATAACATTCGCCTTCATCTGGATAAGACCGTTGTCGAAATCGATCGCGTCGCACGCGTGGTTAAAGCCGCAGACGGCACCGTAGAGCCCTACGATCGCCTGCTACTTGCAACAGGGTCACTGCCGTTTATGCTGCCAGTACCTGGCAAAGACTTGCCAGGCGTAATCGCTTATCGTGACATCAAAGACACCAACGAAATGATTGCGTCGGCTGCTTCGCACCAGCACGCGGTGGTGATCGGTGGCGGCTTGCTCGGTTTAGAGGCTGCCAATGGTTTACGCGTACGCGGCATGAAGGTCACAGTCGTGCACTTGATGGACTGGTTGATGGAGCGTCAGTTGGATCCCGTTGCCTCTAAGCTTTTACAAAAAAACCTTGAGGACCGTGGGATTCAGTTCAAACTCAAGACCCAAACAGAGGCGCTATTACCCAACGCAGACGGCACCCGAGTCGCTTCGATCCGCTTTAAAGACGGCGACACGATCGCTGCTGACCTGGTCGTCATGGCAGCTGGCATTAGACCCAACACTGCGCTGGCCGAGGCCGCAAATATTCATTGCTCACGCGGCATTATCGTAAACGACACGATGCAAACCTTTGACCCCTTGGTTTACGCTGTAGGTGAGTGCGTGAACCATCGCGGATCAGTCTATGGCTTGGTCGCGCCCTTATTCGAACAGGCTAAAGTTTGCGCTAATCATCTGGCTGAATATGGCATTGCCCGCTATAGCGGTTCAGTCACCTCTACCAAGCTCAAGGTAACCGGAATTGATCTATTTTCAGCAGGCGAGTTTATGGGCGGCGAGGGCTACGAAGAAATCACGCTCTCTGACCCCTTGGCGGGTGTTTACAAGAAGCTCGTCGTCAAGAATGACCTGTTGGTGGGTGTCTGTATGTATGGGGATACCGCTGACGGTTCTTGGTACTTCAAACTACTACGTGAAGAAAAAAACATCGCGAGTATGCGAGATACGCTAATTTTTGGTGAAAGCAATATCGGTGACATCGGACACGAGGGGCACAACAAAGCGGCCGCAATGCTCGATACTGACGAAGTTTGTGGGTGTAACGGCGTCAACAAGGGCAAGATTGTGCGCGCTATTAAGGATCAGGGGCTCTTTACCCTTGAGGACGTACGCAAGTGCACCAAAGCCAGCGCGTCCTGTGGTTCATGCACGGGTTTGGTCGAACAAATATTAATGAATTGTCTGGGCACCAGTTATTCAGAAACACCAAAGAAAAAAGCGATGTGTGCATGCACTGACCACTCGCATGATGCGGTACGCACTGCCATCCGTGAGAACAAGTATCTGGAACAAGCGCAGATCCGTAGCGAAATGGGCTGGCGTACACCAAGTGGGTGCGCAAGTTGCCGACCCGCCCTGAACTATTATCTGATCTCAACCTGGCCGCATGAAGCCAAAGACGATCCACAATCACGCTTCATCAACGAACGCGCGCACGCCAATATTCAAAAAGATGGCACCTATTCTGTCATTCCAAGAATGTGGGGAGGGCTGACCAACGCGTCAGAACTGCGACGCATTGCCGATGTTGCTGATAAATTCAAGGTACCTACCGTTAAAGTGACTGGCGGGCAACGCATCGACTTGCTGGGTATCAAGAAAGAGGATTTACCCGCAGTCTGGAAAGACCTTGGCATGCCCTCAGGTCACGCCTATGGCAAGTCGATTCGCACTGTCAAAACTTGTGTAGGCTCTGAACACTGCCGCTTTGGTACGCAGCTTTCAATGGACATGGGTGTACGGCTTGAGAAAATGCTCTTTGGCATGTACGCACCCCATAAGGTCAAACTCGCGGTTTCAGGATGCCCGCGAAATTGCGCCGAAGCTGGTATCAAAGACGTGGGTGTCATTGGAGTCGATTCAGGCTGGGAGATCTATATTGCAGGCAATGGCGGTATTAAAACCGAGGTCGCAGAGTTTTTGTGCAAGCTGAAAACAGATGATGAGGTCAAAGAATATTCTGGCGCATTTATCCAACTGTACCGTGAAGAGGGTTGGTACCTCGAACGTACTGTGCACTTTGTGCAGCGTGTGGGCATGGATTATGTCAAGGCACGTATTTTGCAAGATGCTGCCGGTCGGCTAGCGCTCTTTGAAAGACTACTGTTTGCACTGAAAGATGCGCCCGATCCCTGGAAAGATTTCGAAGCGGCAGGAGTCGACCTCAAGCAGTTTGAAGCCATTTCACTCCCGCAGATGAACTAAAGAGACTCGGCATGATAACTACAGAACAATGGATCTTAGTTGGCAAGCAGGCCGACATTCCTTTACTAGGCGCGCGTGTCGTAAAGGGTGCCGTTGCAGGCCCAATCGCTATTTTTAAAGCGTCAGACAACACGATCTTTGCCGTTCTTGACCGATGCCCCCACAAGGGTGGCCCGCTCTCGCAAGGAATTGTGTTCGGCCACACGGTCACCTGCCCGATTCATGCCTGGAATATCAACTTGGCAAGCGGCTGCGCGCTTGAGCCTGACGAAGGATGTGCGCGACGCTTTGAGGTCAAGTGCGTAGCGGGTGAGGTATTTCTTAGGCGCGATCAACTGGCTACTATGTAATGCAAGTATTGCACCAACCCCAGACGATCAAGACCACCTGCTGCTACTGCGGCGTGGGTTGCGGCATGCTCGTGCACACGGAGTCGGTCGCTGGGCGCATTGAAATCAAAAACGTTGAGGGAGACCCTGAACATCCAGCCAATTTTGGACGACTGTGCAGCAAGGGTTCAGCCCTTGGTCTGACAGCGCAAGCACATCTCTATGCACAAACGCGCGCGCTAGCGCCTGAACGGCGTCTGACGAAAGGCGCGCTGCGCGAAACGGTCTCATGGGATGAGGCGAGTGAACACGTCGCGCAGAGGTTTGCCGAGATTATCGCCGAGCATGGCCCCGAATCAGTGGGGGTCTACGTTTCAGGACAGCTTCTCACCGAGGACTATTACGTCTTCAACAAGCTCGTTAAAGGTTTGATTGGTACTAATAACATCGACACCAATTCGCGTCTGTGTATGTCTAGCGCGGTTGCGGGCTATAAACAAAGCTTTGGTGCCGACGCGCCACCGTGCAGCTACACAGACATCGAACACGCCGAAGTCATCTTTATCACCGGATCAAATACCGCTTTTGCCCATCCGATTGTATTTAGACGCATCGAGGCTGCCCGAGCACTTAATCCTGAGCTTAAGCTGATTGTTGTAGATCCTAGACGCACCGAGACAGCGCAAATGGCTGACTTATTCCTTCAGATTTTACCGGGTACCGATGTTGCGCTGTATCACGGCATGCTGCATTTGATACTTTGGGAGAACTGGCTAGACCAGCTCTATATCGATGCGCACACTGAAGGATTTAGCGCGTTAAAGACATTGGTACGCGACTACACACCTAAAGCAGTTGCCGAAATTTGCGGGATTTCAGAGCAAGATTTACATACTGCCGCGAAGTTGTTTGCCACGTCGACGGCTACCCTTTCGCTTTACTGTCAGGGATTGAATCAGTCGACTGCCGGCACCGATAAAAATACCGCACTCATTAATCTTCACTTGGCAACAGGACAACTAGGCAAAGCGGGTGCCGGGCCCTTTTCGTTAACGGGCCAACCCAATGCGATGGGTGGGCGCGAAGTGGGAGGTCTGGCAAATTTATTATCAGGTCACCGCGATCTGAAAAATCCAGAGCATCGCCAAGAAGTTGCAGATTTTTGGCAGCTGATCGACGTGCCTGCCAAGCCCGGGCTAACCGCCATCCCGATGTTTGAGGCTTTACGTACAGGTCAGTTAAAGGCGATCTGGATTGTTTGCACGAACCCCGCGCAATCACTACCCGACCAAACTCTGGTGCACGAAGCATTGCAACAAGCGGATTTTGTCGTCGTGCAAGACGCCTACGCACACACTGCCACGACCGTTTACGCCGATGTACTGTTACCCGCCACAACCTGGGCTGAAAAAGACGGTACCGTTACAAACTCTGAGCGCTGTATTTCTCGGGTACGACCCGCGCTGGCGCCATTTGGACAAGCACGACAAGACTGGGCAATTGCTGTCGATATCGCCAAACGGCTTGAACGCAAACTTGATAGGAGTCGACGTACTTGCGAGGCATCTCTTTTTGATTATCGAGACCCGCAAGCAATTTGGGAAGATCACCGCGCCCTGACACGCGGTCGCGACCTCGACATTTCGGGTCTGAGCTATGCCAGCCTTGACGCGCATGGTCCCGCACAATGGCCGTACCCGACCGGAGCTTTTAGAGGGAGCATTCGTCTTTACGAAAACGGGGTATTTCCGACCGAGAGTGGTAAAGCGAAATTTATCGCCTCGCCCTATCGAACAACCACTGAGCGTACCGATGCACGCTATCCAATCGGATTGCTCACGGGCCGGCTAAGAGACCAATGGCACGGCATGAGCCGCACCGGTACACTGGCACGTTTATTTTCACATGCGCCAGAGGCGTGCATTGATATTTCAACTAGCGACGCTCAAAGACTGGACTTAAGCGAAGGCGAGTTGGTGTATGTCACCTCACGCCGAGGCGTTCAAGTATTGCCCGTGCAAATCTCAAAAGCTCTACGCAGTTCTCAAGCATTCATCGCCATGCACTGGGGTGGCGAATTTGTTTCTGGGCAAGCCGGCAAAGCACTTGCGCAGGGTGTCAACAGCCTCACCATCGCAGCTTGTGATCCCGTGTCTGAACAGCCCGAACTTAAATTCGCCGCGGTTAAAGTGACTAAAGCCAACCTGCCTTGGCATTTAACTGCGTTTGGCTGGTTTGAAGATACCGCTGCCTTGAGCTTGCAAATTCAACTACGCGCTCTGTTCACGCAAGCCACGTTTGCCACAGCCACGTTATTTGGACGCGATGACGCGCGACACCAAACCGGCGTGAGCCTCAGGCTGGCCAATCTTGAGCCATTCGAGCCTACTTTACTTGACAGCGTGCGCGAATTATTTCGCTTTACCCAAACGACCGATTCGAAATCAATCATGACCTATCGGGATCAGCGTAAGTCTGTCGAGAGACTGCTCGCCGTTGAGCATAAGGCTGATACAAAAATCTTATCGGGTGTCATGCTGACGGGGGCGGCCGTTGATGTCGAAGCACACGTTTGGCTCAAACAATATCTAGAAACTTACACCGATGTCTCTTCGCTCGGCCGTAAACTACTAGCACCTGGCAAGATTGCACCGCAGCCGCTCGTGCCTCGTGGAAAAATCATCTGTAATTGTTTTAATGTGTCAGAGCTATCGATCACGCAATGTTTACAGAGAACGGCCTCGTCTGATTCTGATGACTTGTTGGCAGTTTTACAAACCAAGCTTAACTGCGGCACCAATTGCGGCTCTTGTTTACCTGAGCTTAAAAATATGGTGGCCATTTATGTCGATTAAAGCCTATCTCAAACAAATCGGACGTGGGAGCAAAGGCGCGAACGATTTATCGCGCGCAGAGGCACGAGATTTATTTACACTGATACTGTCTAGCGCAACGTCGTCACTTGAGCTTGGTGCATTTTGTATGGCAATGCGTATTAAAGGCGAAACGTCAGAAGAGCTCTCTGGTTTTTATGACGCTTTGCGTCCTTTCTTGCCAAACATCACGCTCAGCAAACCTGTTTGGCTTTTGCCGTCGTACAACGGCGCTCGTAAGACTAGTCTACTGACACCCTTGCTCGCGAAACTATTGACCGACAAGGGGTATTTTGTATTGGTGCACGGTAACCACGAAGAACCGCAACGTACTAGCTCTGAACAACTCTTTAACGAAATGGATTGGCCGATTGCCAAGACTTTGACCGAATTACCTTTGCTGCTTGAGCATCAGTCTTTAGCGTATTGCCCGCTGAGTGTGCTGTGCCCAGCTCTGCACAAACTGCTGATGGTGCGACAAGTCATTGGGGTACGCAATACAGGTCATGTTTTGGCAAAAGTTCTAAATCCGATTCAAAGCCAATCGTTGCAGCTAAACAATTACACGCATCCCGCCTACCCTGCGGTACTTGAAGAGTTTTACAAGAATTTTTCAGAAAACGTTGTCACCATGCGCGGCCATGAAGGCGAGCCAGTTGCTAGCCCACGCCGGTTGCCAGAATTGCATTTACGCTTTAAGGGCCTTGAGGCCGTTCGGGTCATTGAACCACAGTATTTTTCTGAAGAAGCCGAAGGCTCAGAAAGTATTCTGCCAGCCGATACGGCTGCTTTTTATCGAACGATTTTAGCCAACCCCAGCACCCTTCCCTCTAGCCTTGTTGCCCAAGTCAATGCGTTAGTTGAGGGTTACGCAACCATTACTCATACGCTTACGCGGCCGATGCCATGAATAACCTAGTAGATCCGTTTCTTTTTGCTCCTGGAGAAGTCGCATTGATCGGCGCAGGTCCAGGCGATCCCGAGTTATTGACTTTGAAGGCCGTCAAATATTTAAGGCTTGCTGACGTCGTGTTAGTTGACGATCTGGTCAATCCAATGATTCTCGAGTACTGCCACCCACAAGCGCGCATTATTCATGTTGGCAAACGTGGTGGTTGTCATTCAACGCCACAGTCTTTTATTGAAAAAATCATGGTGCGTGCCGCACTGTCTGGCTCAAAAGTTGCCCGACTGAAGGGCGGTGACCCCTTGATTTTTGGTCGTGCCGGTGAAGAGATTGAAGCCTTACACGCGCAGCAGATTAAGGTCACGGTGATAAACGGTATCTCGGCAGGTCTTGCGGGTGCAGCCGCCTTTGGTGTGTCACTTACACACCGACATCATTCGCCCGGCGTGATCTTCGTCACGGGCCACCTGAAGGACGATGGCGCTCAGCCTAACTGGCGCGCTTTGGCCGAAAGCGGAATGACGTTAGTTATCTACATGGGACTGGCGCGTGCGGCACTCATTGAGCAGAGTCTTTTAAATGCTGGCATGTCTAGTTTCACGCCTGTTGGGCTGATAAGATCGGTTTCGTACCCAGACGAACAGTTAATTCGCACTCGCTTGTCATCGCTATGCGATACGATTCAGGCTGAGCAGCTGGCAAGTCCGACTATTATTTTAATAGGCGATATTTTCCAGGCTGTTCAGCAATTACGCCGTCATAGTGCTGCTGCTTAATTTTTTAGTTTGTCTCTCTTTTCTGCATCACTCTGAAGCAAGGGCTCAGGCTGCATAATTTCTGTAACACACAAGAGGTAAGCTCTTCCAGTCAAAAAATTTTAAGTTTTATTTTTTAAAAGGCGAAGATGACTGGTCTCAAACAATTGCTGTTTGTTTTATTCACAATATTCATTCTGGCGGCTGGGCAAATATTATTCAAAATAGCCTCAGTCAAACTGGATCTTTCCTACAAAGGTCTGATAACAGGTCTTTTGTTCAACCCAACCTTGATTCTTGCAGTTGCAATTTACACAGTAGCAACCGTGTTTTGGTTGTTTATTTTGAAATACATGCCTTTGAACGTAGCCTATCCATTTACGGCCCTAGGTTTTTTTATCGTTCCCTTACTTTCTTTTGTTTTCCTGGGCGAGTCCTTACGTTGGACGTCATTTGCAGGCGCCGGCATTATTATGCTCGGCGTCTATATATCCACACTGTAATTAACACTTACAGAGAGGTCGCGAATCGTTGCATCCGCAGCTGCTGAGGTTGCAGAGCAGATAGCCTGCCAACCTGAAATATCCAATGAACAGCAAATGCTCTTTTGCATCGAGTTCGTCATTAATGACCAAACCACGATTACGCATAATCGCAATTTGCTCTTCAACAGTAGTGGATGGTTTTTGATATTTCATAGCAAATAAAAAAACCCCCGGGGTGAGCTTTGTTAAGAGGCTTGGGGGGTGTTGTTATCTGAATTTTTACATAAATAAATTTTGATGTCTATTAGGGTGTGGAATTACAACGATAAGTACCCAAGTTATTTTCAAAGCGCATCCTAAGCAATGCTCGGTTTACGTACAGAATCGAAGATGAAAATTTTAATAAACTCAATGAAACCGCCATGTGAAATCAATGCGAAACAAATCGTTTGTCTTGTCGATGCGTTTTCCAGAATGCTTAGGCAGCTTGCAAAGGCTGATGTGTTGCTCTTGGATAACCGTGGGGTTGACGCCGATGACTACAGAGGCTCGTCACGATCTGTTGGTAATTCTAAAGGACAGCCATGGTCGAATATCCACCCTCGTCACGAGCCAGTTACCCATCGAACACTGACGCGAAGCAATCGAGATGACACGCTTGAAGATGCAATCCTGGAACGAAACTGGACCGAATG
>Ga0208105_1000183_pt1 | contig 25188 bp, 28 predicted proteins | sample CryBogCBE16Jul07_FD_184574 | JGI IMG/M metagenome (GOLD analysis project Ga0208105, IMG submission 184574) | Freshwater microbial communities from Crystal Bog, Wisconsin, USA - CBE16Jul07 (SPAdes) | ecosystem: Environmental > Aquatic > Freshwater > Lake | place: Crystal Bog, Wisconsin, USA... | reverse complement strand
CTCCTCCCGGCGATTCTCCCCACCCTCCTTGTCCAGAATCCCCTTGCAGACCGTGATGCAGCTGTCGCAGATGTAGACGCCCGGCCCGGCGATGAGCTTTCGAACCTCGGCGTGGCTCTTCCCGCAGAAAGAGCACATCGTGAGGTTGCTGGATCGGGCCATCGACTTGGGAGTTGGGATCTAAGAGATGGGAGTTTGGTGAGTTATTCGGCGGAGTCCTTTGCCTTCTCCGGAGGATTCTTGAGTTCCTTGCGGTATTTCACCACTTCGTCGACCAAGCCGTATTCACGGGCCTCCTCGGCGGTCATGTAGTAATCGCGGTCGGCGTCCTTCTTGACCTGTTCCTCGTTCTTGCCGGTGTTCTCCGCAATGATGCGGGTGAGGCGGCGGTTGAGCTTGTACATGAACTCGACGCTCCGCTCGACGTCACTGGCCGTGCCGTGGGCACCCCCGGAGACCTGGTGAATCATGATGTCCGAATTGGGGAGGGCAAAACGCTTGCCCTTCGTGCCGGCACAGAGGAGGAAAGCCCCCATGCTGGCGGCCATGCCCATGCAGTAGGTGTTCACGTCGCAGGTGACGAACTGCATCGTGTCGTAGATCGCCAACCCGGCCGTGACCGATCCGCCCGGAGAATTGATGTAGAGGTGGATATCCTTCTTGGCGTCCTCCATCTGGAGAAAGAGAAGCTGGGCGATGACGAGGTTGGCGACATGATCGTCAATCCCGGTGCCGATAAAGATGATCCGGTCCTTCAGGAGCCGGGAGTAGATGTCGTAGCTGCGCTCGCCGCGGCCGGTCTGCTCGACCACCATCGGCACCAGCATCGACTGGGGTGCGTGGATCCGGCTCATCTCAGTGGTGGTCATGGCCGCAACCGGGGCCGTGGACATGGGGTTCTTCATGGGAATGGTTCTCCTGGGAGTGGACGATGGGATTCTTCGGCTCCTCCCCGTTTACCTTAGCATGGGAGACCACGGTATCAAGGGCCTTGCCCAGGGCGATCTCCTCCTCGATGCCATGGATGGCGCCGTGCTTCTGGAGTTCCTTGATCAGTTTCTGGGGAGCCATCCGATAATGCTCGGCCATCGAGGTGATGCGCCAGGCAAGCTCCTCGCGGCTGACGCGGATCCCTTCCTTGGAAACGATTTCACCGAGGATGAAGTTGAGCTTCACCTTGTCGCCGGCGCTCTGCTGGGCGGCCCCGAGAAGCTCCTCCTGATGGGAGCGGATCTCCTCCTCGCTGACGCCGCGCTGCTGGTTCTCTCGAATGATCTCCTTGAGGATCGTGGCGCTTTCCTGCTGGACCATGCTGGAAGGCGTCTCGACAGTGACCTTAGTCAGGAGCTGCTTCACTACCTCACCGCGCACGGCGCTGGCAAAGTTCTGCTCGGCATTGGCCTGAAGGCGCTCGCGAACCTGGGTGCGGATCTTCTCCAGAGTGGATCCGGGGCTGAGCTTGTCGGCAAACGCATCGTCCAGAGCCGGAAGCACGCGCTCCTTCACCTCATGCAGGGTCACCTTGTAGAAGACCTTGTAGCCACGGAGCTTCTCTTCGCCGAACTCGGTCGGGAAGGTGACCGAGACATCGCGCGTCTCCCCAGCCTTCATACCAACGAGACCAGCAGCAAGTCCGGGGATCGGACGATCCTCCTCAAGCTTCAGCCAGAAATTCTTGCGACCGGCGTAGGTAGGCTGCAGGTCGGGATAGGTCTCGGCAAGACCCTTCCCCTCGATGGAACCCTCGTAATCGAGGATGGCGAAATCGCCCATGGCCACGGCCTTGCCCTCCACGGTCGTGAAGTCGGCAAGATCGCCGCGGAGTCCTTCGAGGAACTGCTCAACATCGGCATCGGCAACCTCTTTCTTCTCCACCGAAACCTCAAGACCCTTGTACTCCGGGAGGTGGAGCGGGGGACGGGTCACAATCGTGGCAGTGAAGCGCAGGGAGCGGTCCCCCTCCAGTTTCACGTCCCGCACGTTCGGGCTCTGGATCGGGACGAGCTTCTGTTCGGTGAAGGCCTCGCGGACGGCGCCGTCGATGAGTTTGCGAGTGACTTCTTGCTCGATCTCCTGTCCATACTTGCGCTCGATGGCGCTCAGGGGAGCCTTCCCCTTGCGGAAGCCGGGAAGCGTCGCCAGACGGCGATATTCGTTGCCGACCTCGGTCCATTCCGACTGGAAACGCTCGGGAGGAAGCTCAATGTGCAGGTCGACGATGCAGGTCTCTTTCTGTTCGGTGGTGACTTTCATGATGAACCGAGAAGCAAAGCAGGGAGAGCGTTTCTGGACAATACCCAAAGCCTCCCTGGCGTAAAAACATGTCTCCTGTTTCTCTTCTCTCTGGCCTAACAGTCTCTCAGTATTCAGCCTAATAGCCTGTTTTCTCCCTTCATGCGCACGCTCCGCCTCTTCCTCTATGGCATTCCTGCGGCGCTGCTTGTCCTGCTGGCGGTGGCCTTCGTCAACGCCTCCTTCCTCTCGGTCTCCAAGAAGAACGAAATGTCGATCGGCACCCTCGGAGAGCCCTCCACCCTGAACCCGATTCAGCAGGCCGACTCCGCCTCCTCGCAGGTCGGGGGTCTGATCTTCAACGGCCTGATCAAATACAACCAGAACCTTGAGATCGTCGGGGATCTGGCGACCAAGTGGGAACTCTCCCAAGAAACGACGTTTCAGTTCGCTACTGAAGAGGAAGCTGCAAAGGCATTGTCGGTGTTAAATATGAAACGATCCAATAGCGAGGGACGTGGCTTCGTGTCACTTCCTTCCTCTATGTTTTCGTTCTCAATTTTAAATATCAAGGTCGACGGAAAGAAGCTCGTCATCCTCTTTGCCCAACCGGGGCTGACAGAATCGGAAAGCATTCTAGGAACCCTAAACTCTGCAGGGCTGCCACCGCTTCAAGTCAGCTCCCCCAGCAGTAATCAGGAGAACGGCTCTGATCTCTTCTTCAAGGCCGAACCGATCATCCGCTTCACCCTACGGGACGGAGTGCGCTGGCACGATGGGGCCCCTTTTACTTCTGCCGACGTTGCCTTCACCTACCAGGCGATCATGAACGAGAAGGTCGCCTCCCCGCGACGCTCCGACTTTGATCTCGTCGACTCGGTAGAGACTCCTGATCCCCGCACTGTCGTGGTCCGTTACAAGAAGCCCTTCTCACCGGCCCTGTTGAGCTGGATGACGGCGATTCTTCCGGAACATCTCCTTGGTAAGCTTGATCCAGCCAAATGGCCAGAGGTCTATAACCGCGCCCCTGTTGGAACGGGTCCCTTCAAATTCGGTGAGTGGAAGACCAATGAATTCATCCGCCTCCACAAGAACGCCGACTATTTCCTCGGCTCCCCGTGGCTCGATTCGGTGGTCTTCCGTGTCCTGCCAGATCCCCTTACCCTACAACTCGCGTTCCAGACCCGGCAGGTCGATTTCTGGAATGTCGATCCTTGGGCCGTGAAGAGTCTGCAAGGCGATCCCCGCTTCGATCTCTTCTCCGCGCCTGGCAACGCCTACAACTACATCGGGTGGAACCTCCGCCGACCGATGTTTCAGGACCTCAAGGTCCGCCAAGCACTCGCTCAGGCAGTGAACGTGCCGCAGATGATCAAATACATCCTCTACGGGCACGGCGTGCAGTCGACCGGCATCTTCACTCCACAGATGTGGTTCTTCGACCCCTTGGTGAAACCTCTCGCCTATGATCCGGAAGCTGCCAAGAGACTCCTCGATAAGGCGGGGTGGAAACCGGGGCCCGACGGGATCAGGGTGAAGGATGGAAAGCGCTTCTCCTTTACCCTGCTAGCCAACAACGGCAACGAGGTCCGCCGCGACATCGCCACGCTCGTACAAGATGATCTCAAGCAGGTCGGCATCGAGGTGAAGGTGGAAATCTACGAGTGGGCAGTCCTGCTCAAGCGCTTCGTGAACAAAGGGGAATTCGATGCCATCGTCCTCGGCTGGGGACTCGGTTACGACTTCGACCAGTATGGGATCTGGCACTCCAGTCAGACTCATCCCGAGGAGCTGAACTTTGTCGGGTTCTCCGATCCGGAGGTCGATCACCTCCTAAGCGACCTCCGCCAGGAATATGCGCGGCCCGAGATCATCCGTCTTGCCGCCCAACTCCAAAAGACGATCTACGCGCAGCAGCCCTATCTTTTCCTCTTCGTTCCCGAGGGCACCGAGGTGATGTGGAAGGGGGCCTACCGCCTGCGACACCCCGGACCCGACGGCACATGGATCGACGAACCGATCCGGATGACCAAGGCCGGCTGGAGTTACGACATGGAGTGGTTCTACCGGCCGGAGTTTGCGCCCAAGGAGCAAAGGCAAAAGGCAAAATGAAGAATGCTAAAATGAAATCCATGATTAAGGCGCATTGTTCCCTCATCTCGCCCTCCCCTCTTTTTCATTTTTCATTGTTCATTCATCCTTTCCTCCCGTGACCTCCTTCCTCCTTCGCCGTCTCGGCCTGAGCGTGGTGCTGCTGTTCCTCATCAGCATCATCAGCTTCTTCATCGTGACGCTGACGCCGGGCAGTCCGTATCCGTGGGGCGAACTCAATCCCAAGATCTCCGCCGAGGTGAAGGCCAACTTCCGCAAGAAGTTCCACCTCGACCGCCCGCTCCCCGAGCAATACGCGCTCATCATGAGGGATCTCTTCACGGGAGACCTGCGAAGCATCAAGGATGATCGCCCCGTGATGTCACGGATCATGGAGAGACTCCCGGCAACGCTTGCCCTGAATTTCACCGCGATCCTGATCTCCCTCTCCTTCGGCACCCTCCTTGGAGTCTATGCGGCCCGGAACGCCGGACAATGGCAGGACATGGCCGGATCGTTCGTGGCCTTTCTCTTCATCGCGCTTCCCTCCTTCTGGATCTCCTACCTGCTGGCGATCGTGCTGGTGAAGGGGTTCCATGTCCCGATCCTCGGAACGCACAGTTACGGGATCGAGTTTCCCAACGGATTCGCCGCCGGACTCGACACCCTCTGGCATCTGCTGCTGCCCGCCACGGTGCTCGCAATCGGCGGCATCGCCGCCCAGTCCCGCTATCTCCGCGCCACAATGATCGGCACCCTGCGCGAGGATTACATCCGCACCGCGCGCTCCAAGGGACTCGCCGAGGAAACCGTTCTCTACAAGCACGCCCTCCGAAATTCCGTACGCCCGCTGGTCACCGGCATCGGCATGCTCCTGCCCGCCCTCATCAGCGGGGCGGTCATCGTGGAGAACATCTTTGCCTACCCCGGCATGGGGCGCCTCGGCTACGAGGCGGTTCTGGAGCGTGATTACCCGACACTGGTTGCCCTGAACTTTGTCGTCGCCGCGCTTGTCCTGCTCGGCAACCTTCTCTCCGACCTTCTCTATGCCGCGGTCGATCCGCGCGTCCGCCTCGAGTGACATGAGCACCGTGCCCATCAAGACCCCCGAGACGCCCACAGGACGGATCCTAAGACGGTTCCGGGCGGACCCGATGGCCCGTGTCTCCGTGCTCATCATCATCCTCTTCGCCCTGTTGGCAGGAGGAACAGCCCTGCTCTCCTCCATGGGGATGAACTGGCCGTATGATCCCAACCTCACGAGTCTGGAACAGAAACTGCTCCCCCCCTCTCCCTCGCATTGGCTCGGCACCGATAACCTCGGGCGCGACGTCCTCTCACGGATGCTCCATGGGGCCTCCATCTCCCTGACAGTGGGACTGATCGCCGTCGCCGTCTCTCTCGGGATCGGCGTCGTGGTGGGCGCGGTTGCCGGCTACTTCGGAGGCAAGATCGACCAGATCCTGATGCGCTCGGTCGACGCCCTCCTCTGCTTCCCGACCTTCTTCCTGATCCTGACCGCCGTGGCTCTCCTCGGCCCCAGTCTGATCAATATCGTGATCGTCATCGGTCTGGTCAGTTGGACCGGCACGGCTCGACTTGTCCGGGGAGAGTTCCTGACCCTCCGCGAGACGGAATACGTCAAAAGCGCCCGCGTGCTGGGTCAGCGAGCCTGGACGATCATTACCCGTCATATCCTTCCCAACGCCGCGGCACCGATCCTGGTCACGGCCGTCCTCGGCATCCCCGACGCGATCCTCTCGGAGGCGGGGTTGAGTTTCCTAGGGTTCGGCGTCCAACCCCCGCAGGCAACCTGGGGGAACATCATCGCCGACGGAAAGACCTACCTGCTGGATGCCTGGTGGCTCATTCTCTTCCCCGGCCTCGCCATCCTCGTGGCCTCCCTGTCATTTTATCTGGCGGGAGACACACTGAGAGAAGCCGCGGAAAGCCGCAATTGAGGCAAAGGAAAAATGTACAATGAAGAATGCAAAAACCCCTGATCCGCCTGCCTTGACGCAGCGCACCACGGATTTTGCTCTTCGCATTATCCGGATGTATTCGTCTCTTCCCAAATCCTCCGTGGCACAAGTCTTGGGAAATCAGATCCTGCGTTCCGGAACATCAATCGGAGCCAATTACCGAGAGGCAAACAGGGCACGCTCCAAAGCCGAGTTCATTGCCAAAATGGGCGACTCCTTGAAGAAGCTCGATGAAACATGTTACTGGCTGGAATTACTCTCTGAATCCGGGACCGTTGCCGCAGCAAAACTCCAGGATCTTGCGGATGAGTCCCGGCAACTCATGGCCATCTTCATCACCATTATCAAACGCGCCAAATCAACGAAGGAAGAGTGATCACTTTTTCATTTTTCATTCATCATTTTTCATTTCCTGATGCTTTCCATCCGTAACCTCCAAATCGCCTTCCGCTCCGGCGATTCCCTCAACCCAGCTCTCAAAGGCGTTTCTCTGGATCTCGGGAAGGGAGAGACGTTGGCCGTCGTCGGTGAAAGCGGTAGCGGGAAGAGCGTTACCGCACTCGCCATCACCCGGTTGCTCGCCTCTCCTCCGGCGGTTTACCAGGGGGGAGAGATCCTGTTTCAGGGACAGGATCTCCTGAAGGCCTCCGATACCGAACTCCGCAAGGTTCGCGGTGGGAAGATCGCCTACATCTTTCAGGAACCCTCCACCTCGCTGAATCCCGTCTACTCGATCCGCAGCCAGATCGCCGAGATGATCACCCTCCATCGCCCTGATGTCACCGACATCGACGCCGAGATCATCCGGTGGCTCGATGCCGTCGGGATCGTCGATCCTGCGAAGCGACTCCACGACTACCCCCATCAACTCAGCGGCGGGATGCAGCAGCGCGTCATGATCGCCATGGCCCTCTCGGCGCGCCCCGACCTCCTCATCGCCGACGAACCCACGACGGCCCTCGACGTGACGATCCAGAAGCAGATCCTCGACAAGCTTCGGGAACTTCAGCGCGACCTCGGCATGGCCGTCATGCTCATCACCCACAACTTTGCCATCATCCGCGGCCTCGCCCGCCGTGTGGCGGTCATGTACCGCGGAGAGGTCGTAGAGTATGGGGAAACCGACCAGGTCCTCCGGGAACCGCGTCACCCCTACACCAAGGCCCTCATCGCCTGCATCCCTCGCCTCGGCGATCACCGCAAGAGGCTCCCCACCATCGATTCCATCATCGCATGATCACCCGTTACAGCGACCTCGCCGCCAACGAGCGGACCTATCTGGCCTGGATCCGCACGGCTCTTGCGCTGATTGCCTTCGGTTTCCTACTCGGGCGGTTCGATCTCCTTGTCCGCTATTTTGCCAAGAGCATGGTCCTGGAAAAGGTTCCCGCCATCTCTCCCCTAGGACGGAAGGCGGGCATCATCCTCGCGGCCCTCGGGCTGGCCATCATGGTGCTCTCCACCATCCGTTTCACCGTCACCACGCGGCGCATCCGCAGTGAGAGCGTGGAAATCTACAGCTCCAAAGGCATCCTTTTCACCGGCATCGTCTTCATCCTCCTGGCCCTTTGCGTCCTGCTCTACATCAGCAGGATCCTGAATCCTGCCTGAAGACCGTCGGTGCATTAGGGGACAATGCTGCATTTTTCATTCCCACTTTTTCATTCCCACTTTTACCTTTAGATTTCTCCACCGTGTTCCAAGTCATCTTCAATCCCGTCAGCGCCGCCGAAATGAGCGCGCTTCCCAAGGATCTCCAACTCGACCTGCTGGCCGAGTTCCAGATCCTTCCCTCCGACCTTGATTCGCTCGACGGGACCGACTTCGGCACAATCCGCCGTGACGGCCGCACCCTGCACCGCTACCGCTGCCGTGACCACCGGATCTACTTCGAGAAGCATCCCGACGGGATCCTGATCCACAGGGTGCTTCACAAGAACACGATCCGGGACTTTCTGTTCCGCTCGAAGCTTCCGATGACCCAGGATCCCGATCAGGACGATCTCGCCGAGGGGACTGATCAGTTCTGGAAAATGATCCAGGACTCCCCCGCTCCCCAGGAACGGGCCTGATGAAAACCCCTCCGTTCTCCTCGGAGGAAGAGCGCCAGCTTGCTTTTCCCGTCTCCCGGAAAAAGATCTTCCTCGCCCATGCGGGGGTGACCTCCCTCCCCGCCTGCGCCGCGGAGGCCATGACCTCCTACATCCGCGAGAGCAGCCTTGACCAGCAGGAGTTCGGGGGCGTTCTCAGGGAAATCGCCGAAACCCGCCGCGATACCGCCAACCTCCTCGGGGCGGATTCCGGGGAGATCTCCCTACTCGGACCCACCTCCCTGGGACTGAGCCTATTTGCCAACGGGATCGATTGGAAGGTGGGCGACGAGGTGGTGCTCTACGGCGAGGATTATCCTGCCAATGTCTACCCGTGGCTCAACCTCCGCTCCCGGGGCGTCGTGATCCGGTATCTGGAGACGGAGAGTCTCGGGCACATCACCCCGGAATGTGTCGAGGCCGCTCTCTCCCCGGCCACGCGTCTCGTGGCGCTGGCCTCCGCTCACTTCCAGACAGGATGGCGCATCGACATCCCCGCCATCGGGGCCCTGCTGAGGAAACGGGGGATTCTCTTTTCGCTCGATGCCATCCAGACCCTGGGAGCATTCCCCACTCCCGCCTCCGAGGTCGATTTCCTCTCGGCCGACGCCCACAAATGGCTCCTCGGCCCCTTGGCCGCGGGAATCGTGTATGTCGCGAGGGATCGGGCCGGGATCTGCCGTCCCACCCTGCTTGGTTCCTGGAACGTGAAATCGCCCGATTTCCAGGCACAGACGGAGATCGAGTTCGAGGAGGGGGGGCGCCGCTATGAACCCGGCGTGCTCAATATTGCGGGAATCTACGGGATGAGGGCCGCGATCAACCTGATCCGAAACCAAGGTCTCGCCTCCGTTTCCTCCCTGATCCTGGAACGTCGTGACCAGCTGGAAATGGGCCTCGTCCCCCTGGGCTTCGAGGTACTGGGGCCCGGTGCCACGGAACCGCTACGTTCAGGCATCCTGACCATGCGCCATTCTGCCAAGGATCCCTCCGTACTCTTCCAACGCCTCGAGCAAGCCGGGATTTCCGCCTCCTGCAGGAAGACCCGTGCCCACGGCACCTGGCTCCGGTTCAGCCCCCATTTCTACAACACGGCCGCCGAAATCGACCGGGTCCTGGAGGTTCTCTCCGAGGCTGTCAAATCGTGACCCGAAGGAAGCGCTGAATAAATCCCATCATGGCCGCTGAATGGCAGTTGCTGATTTGAACGGCTCTTGCCTCCCGGCAAGCAGTGCCGCCCTGATGGGTTCCGTTACGCGGACTTCTCCGCGCCCGTGCCCACGGGCTTGGTTTTGAAGGCACGAGTGCTGGGCAACACGTAGCTGCGGGAGCGGCTTGGGTAGATTTGCCGGAGGCAAACCCGATAGGGCGAGCCTCGCGGGAGCGAGCGAGTCAATACCCGCAGCGGTCTCGCCCAAGCGAGCAACGCCACATATATCGAGTGTCGAGAGACACGATGTGGCCTGCGAAGCAGTCCGAAGGACGAGACCGTCGGGAGATGGCGAGGTAAAAATCGACAACTGACTTCAGCCCATAGGGTTGCGGAGATCCAAGCCAAAGGCCACAAAGCTTTTGGCTTCGTGGCGTGGCACGGGGGCTGTGTTGGCTTGGCACTGACAGCCCACTGCGGGGATGATCGTGCCAAGCCGCCTTGCCCGCGGCCCATTCTTCCCGCAACGGCCTCTAGGCGATTTATTCAGCGCTTCCCCAATTTTCCCTTTGCCAAACAACGCCGCTTCGGGCAGAATTTTCTGCTCTTTACCAATTTTTATGAAAGCCGGCCTCCATCCCGATTACAACGATACCACCATTATCTGCGCCTGCGGAGCCGCCTACAAGACCCGCTCCACCAAGGACAACATCAAGATCGGTATCTGCTCCTCCTGCCACCCCTATTTCACCGGTGAGCAGAAGTTCATCGACACGGCCGGCCGTATCGAGAAGTTCACCCGCCGCTACGGCAATGTCCGCGCCACCCGCGCGACGAAGCCGAAGCTCGCCTCCAAGGCCTAGCTTTCACCTCCCGGCCAAAAGGTCGGGAGAAGGGTCGGGAGAATCCTCGGCGGCGGAGTGCTTCCGCACCCAGGCTCTTCCCGTTCCCTGATTGACGGGAACAAGTCTCCATGAACCTCGATTTCGCCCCGCTCATCGCCAAGCGACGCGATCGGTTTGCCGAGATGGAGAAGGCTGTCGCCGATCCTTCACTTTTCGATGATGCCAAAAAAGCCCGCGAGGTCCTGCGCGAACACGCCCGCCTGAAGGAGCTTCTCACGACGTGGGATGATCTGGCCCGTACCCGTACCCAGTTGGAGGAGAACCGTGAACTCTCCGCAGGCAATGATCCCGAGATGGCGGAGCTCGCTGCAGCCGAGATCCCTGAACTCGAGGCCCGTATCCCGAAACTCGAACAGGCAGTCCTTGTCACCCTCCTCCCCCCTCAGCCCGACGACGACCGCGATGCGATCGTGGAGATCCGGGCGGGCACCGGTGGATCCGAGGCCGCCATTTTTGCCGGAGATCTCTACCGGATGTACACCCGCTACGCCGAGGCGGCCGGGTTGCGCACCGAGATGATTGAGGCCAGCCCCAGCGATGCGGGCGGCTACAAGGAAGTGATTTTCCAGGTTTTCGGCGAGGATGTCTTCCGCCGCCTTCGCTACGAGAGCGGAGTGCACCGCGTTCAGCGCGTTCCCGCCACCGAGGCGCAGGGACGCATCCACACCTCGACGGCGACGGTCGCCGTGCTTCCCGAGGCTGAGGAAGTCGATATCGAACTCCGCCCCCAGGATCTCCGCATCGAAGTCTGCCGCGCGGGCGGTCCCGGTGGGCAGGGAGTCAACACCACCGACTCCGCCGTTCAGGTCATGCACCTTCCGACGGGCAAAATCGTCCGCTGTCAGGACGGGCGCAGTCAGCAGAAGAACAAGGACAAGGCCCTCACCATCCTCCGCTCACGCCTTCTCGAGGAAAAACGCGAGGAAGAGGCCGCCAAATACGCCGCCCACCGCAAGAGCCAGATCGGATCGGGAGGCCGCGAGGAGAAAATCCGTACCTACAATTTTCCCCAGAACCGCCTCACCGATCACCGCATCGGCCTGACTCTCTACAATCTCGACCACGTCATGGAGGGGGAAATCGCCGATCTCATCGCCGCCATCGAGGCCGCGGACACCCAGGAGCGTCTGGAACAATCCGTCTCGGAGGGCAACTGATCCATGGCAACGGCCATGATGACTCTGCTGGAAGTGCTCAAGGGGGCCTCGGAGTTCCTTGGCAAGCAGGGTGTGGAATCCCCCCGTCTCAACGCCGAGCATCTCCTGGCCCACGTCCTCGGCGTCAAACGTCTCGAACTCTACCTGCAGTTCGACCGGCCGCTCGGTGAAAAAGAGCGCGCGCCGCTCCGGGAACTGATCCGCCGCCGTGGCACCGGAATCCCCCTTCAGCACCTTCTCGGAACGGTTGAGTTCTGCGGACGCACGTTTAGAAGCGACACCCGGGCCCTGATCCCCCGTCCCGAAACCGAGCAACTCGTCGAACGGGTGCTGACCTACGCTCCCCTCACCTCGATCCTCGACGTGGCGACGGGAAGCGGTGTGATCGCCCTCTCGCTGGCCCTGGAGCGTCCCGAGACCTCCATCACGGCAACCGACATCTCACCGGAAGCCCTCTCGCTTGCCCGGGAAAACGCCCTGCTGCTCGGGGTTGATCGGCTCTCATTGCATGAGGCCGACCTCATGCCCCCCGGGGAGGAATGCTTTGACCTGATCACGGCGAATCTTCCCTACATCCCGGCTGCCGAGATCCCGACGCTAGGCAGGGAAGTCCGGCACGACCCCCTGCTGGCACTGGACGGCGGAACCGACGGTCTCGACCTGATCCGCCGCCTCGCCCCGCTGGCCGCTGCGCGGCTGAATCCCGGGGGACATCTTCTTCTCGAGATCGGGATGGGACAGTCCGATGCGGTGACCGACTGCCTTGTGGCTCATAATTATCGCGACATCAGGGCGCTGCCCGATTACCAAGGAACCCTCAGATTCATCGAAGCAGTCCATGGATAAGATTCTCGTTCACGGCGGCCGTTCCCTCGAGGGTGAGGTCCGCATCGGCGGTTCCAAGAACTCCGCCCTCCCGATCCTCGCCGCCACCCTGCTCACGAGGGAAAAATGCGTCATCGACCGCGTTCCCGACCTGAGCGACATCCATTACATGCTCACCATCCTCGGCCGTCTCGGAGCCGAGGTCGAGCGGGCCAGCGGCGTGGTGCAGACCCGCGCCGAGAAGATCATCACCGAGGCTCCCTACGAGATCGTCCGCAAGATGCGCGCCTCGGTCTGCGTGCTGGGGCCCCTGCTCGCCCGCGAGAAATCGGCCAGAGTCTCCCTGCCCGGAGGCTGCGTCATCGGCGACCGCCCCATCGACCTGCATCTCAAGGGATTTGAGGCACTCGGAGCCAAGGTCACGGTCAAGGGAGGCGACATCATCCTCTCGGCCGAAAAGCTCACCGGCACCCGCATCAACCTGCGCGGCCGACACGGTCCGACCGTCCTGGGGACCGGAAACGTCATGATGGCCGCCGTCCTTGCCAAGGGAATCACCGTCATCGAAGGGGCCGCCGAGGAACCCGAGGTCGTTGATCTCGCGGCTTTCCTCACCGCCATGGGGGCTAAAATCTCCGGAGCTGGCACCCAGCACATCGAGATCGAGGGGGTGAAGGAACTCTCCGGAGCGCGCCACACCGTCATCCCCGACCGTATCGAGGCGGGGACCTTCCTGGTGGCCGGAGCCATCGCTGGCAAACGCGTGACGATCAAGCGTTCCGAACCGGCCCACCTAACGGCCGTCATGGAGGCGCTGTCCTCGGCCGGTTTCGATATTTCCCATGCCGACGAGAGCGTCACGGTCTCCCCAAACGGTTCGCGCAGGCCGCTTCATCTCGAAACCCTGCCCTACCCCGGCTTTCCCACCGACATGCAGGCCCAGTTCTGTGCCATGCTCTCCACCATGGAAGGAACAAGCGTGGTGACCGAGACCGTCTTCCCCCAACGATTCATGCACGTGGCTGAGCTCAAGCGCATGGGAGCCAACATCGACCTGATCGATCACCGCGCCACCATCCACGGGGTCGGGCGTCTCAGCGGGGCGCCCGTCATGGCAAGCGACCTGCGCGCCTCGGCGGCCCTTGTTCTGGCCGCCCTACCAGCCGATGGCGTGACCGAGATCAACCGCGTCTACCATATCGACCGCGGCTACGAGGCAATCGATGAGAAGCTCAACGGTCTCGGCGCCCATATCGAGCGCGTGAAGGCCTGATCAGGCGCCGTAGGACTTCGAGAACTTCTTCTTGCCCTCGGCGTCGTCCGAAGGAGCTGATTCTTCCTTCGCGGGTTCGCCCCGGAGAGTTTCCTGAGCCGGAGCTGTCTCCGATGCGGGTGTTCCATGATCATGCTCGTCGTGCACGTGCCCCACGCCGGCCGCACCCTGTCCGCTCGCAACTTGGACGAAGGCCATCTGAAGCTCCGAAAGAACGCCCGTCAGGAACTTCTCCTCCTCCTTGGTGAGATTGCCCCGGGTCTTTTCGCGGATCATCTCCAACTGGTCGATGAACATTTTGGCTGCCTGCAGGTCCGGTTCTCCCTTGGGGGCTGAGGGATGGTCAATGAGTCCGAGACAGAGCATCGCGTTCTGAATCTGCATCTGGACGAAGTAGACGAACCGCTGGGTGAGGTCGGAGGAGTTGGTGACGGGTTGGATTTCGGCCATGGGTGTTGGGAGTTGGAAGTCAGGAGGGAAAAATCAGGTGTTATTTGGTCGGGTCGTGCAACGGTTCGGCGGCCTTGGTGGAGGAAGGCCCCACCGTCACCTCGACGCTTTTGCCGTCGCGGAAATATTTTTGGGCCACGCGACGGATGTCGTCGAGGGTGACTTTGGCGATCTCCTCGGGACGGCTTTTCTCATGGTCGTAGCCGAGGCCCATGATCTCGTTGGTGGCGCTGAGTCCCCCGAGGGCGGAAGCCGACTGGTTTCGGATCGCCTCGGCGCCGAGGATCTTGGCCTTGGCACGGTCGAGTTCCTCCTGGGTCAGTCCTTCGGAGGCCAGTTTGGCGATCTCCTCGTTGAACTCGCGGCTGGCGAGATCGACCTTCTTCGGATCGGTTCCCAGATAGAAAACGAAGGCTCCCGGTGCAAGCCCGGTGGAGTTGGACGCGCCGACGAAATAGGCCAAGCCGAGTTTCTCGCGGATGCGGTTGAAGAACCGTGATCCGAGATCGCTGGAGGCCGTCTCGATCAACTCAAGCGCCGGACGATCGCTTCCGGAGACCGAGGTGCCGAGGAATCCCCTCATCACGACGGCCTGCTGACGTGGCCTCTCCACCGAGGCCTTCACATCCTCCTTGAGAGGCTCCGCCACGGGTGGGTGATCCAGCAGACGCTCACCGGCTGGAAGCGATCCGAAATCCTTGGCGGCAAGCTCGTGGGCGACCTTGGGGTCGACGGCCCCGAAAATGGAGAGAACGCCGTTCCTGCCGGTCACAATCCGACCTCGGAGTTTCTTCAGGTCGTCAGCCGTCAGCTTGGCAACGGTCTCCGGGGAACCGGTGGAACGCAGGCCGTAGGGATGAGAGCCGTAGAGACGCGGTTTGAGGAGGTTCCGGGCAACGGCCGTGATCTGATCATCCTCGGCCTTGATCGCAGCCTGTTGGGAATCCCTTTCCCTGGAAACCTCCTGCTCCGGGAACGTGGCGTTGGCCACGACATCGGCAAGGATCTCCATGCCCAGGGCCAGATCCTCCTTCATGACATCGACGGAGACGGAGAAGGTGTTGTTTCCCGCTCCCGCACCGATGGATCCTCCCACGTGCTCGACGCTCTCGGCAATCAGCTGGGCGCTGCGGGTCTTTGTTCCCTTGGTGATGGTGCTGGCCAGGAGTTGGCTCAAACCGTTCTTTTCGGGGGATTCGGCCAGGAGGCCTCCGCGGAACAGGGCGTTGATCGAGACCAGCGGCAACCTATCGTCGGGATGAACGAGAACGGTGAGACCGTTCGGGAGAACGGTCCTGGTCGTTTCTCCACGCACGGCGGCGGTCACCGTGTTGGGAGAAACGTTTTCCTGCCCGACAGGATCAAGGGAGGTAACGGTGAGCCCCTCGTCACGAAGGTATTGGGAGGCGACGCGGCAAATGTCAGCAGGGGTTACTTTTTCGATCGCCTCAAGATAGCGGCGGCCAAATTCCGCATTCCCTGTCATCAGCCATCCGTTGCCATAATCGGAGGCACGTCCCCTGGCGGTGGCCAAACCGTGGTAATGATCGGCCAGAAGGCCCTTCTTGGCCTTCGCCAGCTGGGTCTCGGTGACGCCGTCACGGGCAACTTTGGCAACCTCCGTCAGGATCCCTTTTTCGGCCTGCTCACGTTTTGAGGGATCGGCGATCGCACCGATGTAAACAAGGCCTTCGGTCGGGGAGAGCGTGTAGAGGCCTCCTCCGATCTGATGAACCAAGCCCTGCTTCTCCCGCAGTTCGGTGTTGAGGATCGAGCTGGTGCCGCTGGCGAGCACCGCGGAGAGCACCTCGACGGCCGGCGCATCCGGACTGGTCGCGCCTGGAGCGCGCCAGGCAATGTTCATCCGGCTCAGATCAGTCGGGAAGGAGTCACGGCCCTCCTGTTTTCCAAGCTGCGGCGGTTCGTCGGAAACGGAAACCGGTTCGAGTGCGATGCGAGGGTATTTCTCGAAAAAGGAGGCGAGCTGGTCGCGGATCTCAGCGGCGTTGACATCGCCGACGACCACGAAGCAGAGGTTGTTGGGAACATAGCGCCGCTTGTAGTAATCGAGGACATCCTGGCGGGTGAGTTTGTTGTAGATGTCGAGGTGGCCGATCACCGGCTCCCGGAAAGGGCTCGTGTGATAGGCCGTGCGGAAGAGCAGGAGCGAGGCGGTGCGGTCAGGGTTGTCGTAGCCCATCGCAAACTCGCGCCGGATGACCTCCTGTTCCTTGTCGTATTCCGCCTCGGGAAGGGTCGCGTTCATCATCGCGTCGGCCAGGATGTCGACGGCCGAGGCGGCACCCTTGGCAGGGACGTCGATCCAGTAGACGGTGCGGTCGTTGGAGGTGTAGGCATTGATGTAACCGCCAGCGTCCTGCACCTGGCGGGCAATCACGCCGGGAGCCCGGGAGGTCGTCCCCTTGAAGAGCATGTGCTCGAGGATGTGGGAAAGTCCGGCTCCCAGCCATTTCCCTTCGTGGATCGACCCGGTCTTGCACCAGGCCTGGACACTGGCAACGGGAGCCGAATGGTTTTCCTCCACGATCAGGGTGAGTCCGTTGGGAAAGGTGAAGACTTGGGGCTTGGTCTCGCCGAAAGCAAGGGCGAGAGCCGGTTTTTCAAGGGACGGCGCCTTAGTCGGGGCATGGGATTCCCGTTGGGCGGCCGGGGCGCCGAGAAGCGGAAGCGTGGAGGTCAGGATCATGGGAAGGATGCGGAAATTCATGGGGTGGTGCTCTGATGGGGATTGCCGGTCAATTTTGAGACGGGTAGGAACGGGGCGACGAAGGCCTCGTGGAAATCGTAGCCGCTTTCGAAGTCCTGGACGGAATCACTCTCCGTCCTTCCGAAAGCCCCGGCCTCCACGAGCAGGAAAACCATCCGGCCGATGTCGACGCAAGAGCGGATACCCCAATGCTCCAGCACCAGCGGGGCCATCGGACCAAAGTCCTTCAGGGCCTGGAGACGGACTCCCTCAAGCAGTTCGCCAGCGCTGACATGACCTCCCTGGGAGGCCTTCTGTTTTGATTTGGCTCGGCGCTTCAGCGTGGCCTCCAGCGACTCGCGCAGAAAATCATAACCCTCCGGCCGGTAGGCGGGATCGCGGGTGATCGCCAGGGTGACGGCCTCGTTGAATCCAGAAACCTTCATGACTGGAACTTTTAGCGGACCTCGGCGGGAAGAGCTGCGGACATCCTCCAGTGGCGGATTCCGGCACCGGTAGCCAGGGCCGTCATGACCAGGATGATCACCATCGATTCCCTGCGTGTCAGAAAGAACATCCCTTGAGGATAATCCGAGCCGGGGATCACGCAAGTGTCCGGGATGAAGTTTGGAACGTTAAAAAAATTCATGAGGCTCTCCATTGGATCGTTCCCCCCGCAGGATTGCCGCCATTTTTCCTGAATCGAGAGCCTATGTTCATGACCCTCTCGGTCTACTCTATAACTTTTCAACGTTCTAATTTTTTCACTTCTTCGCTTTCTGGACTCCGTTCCCAACACAATTTGGGGTTTGCTCTTCGGACTCCAGGTATCAGGTTTCAGCCTTCTGCCCCCTACCATCCTCTCGCCTCCACGGCATCGAGATAGCGGCCTATCGGACCCTTCACGACCGCAGAAGACGGAGCGGAAAGATACGCGTCAAACAAACCGCTGGGAGTGGTAACCTTGGTAGCCTCACACCAGTCGAGGTAGTCCTCGATGGCACGGGATTGTTTCAGTAGGGAACGATATTCCTGACGGAGTTGCTCCTCCTCCCGCCCGATCCTTTTGGGAGACATCTTTTCCGAAGTTGCAGCAAGTTTCATGGCACGCTCCACAAGCGTGGCCGCCAGGGGATTGGCCTGCAGGCGAAGGGATGTGAGCCTTTCTTCGATCTCCTTCAGCCGATAGGCCCCACCGCGTTCCTTTGCCACATCGGCAAGGGAGGCCTTGCCCGAGAGTCCCTCCTTCATGATCCGGTCGTATTCTTCCAGTGTGGAGGCGGTGCTCCTGATTCTGATCGAGAGTTGTTCCTTCTCGTCGGGCACATGAAGCCCAAGAACCCATCTGCGTTCCACGGGGCGCATCTCCCATCCCCCCACCCAGGAGGAGGGTGATCGCGAGGGTGAGGATGGGTCGTAGCATCCGATCCAGTCACGGAAAGCCTTTCTTCCCGCCTCATCGGATAATCCCGCCCGAACCAGCAACGAGGCAACAACATCATACCGCCGAAGCAGGGAGACATTTCCTGGATCGGGCACCCGTTCCGAAAGAAAGGCCTCAATCTCCGGGCTGGAGGCAGTCGCTGCATCCACGGCCGAGCGCCGGAGAATGAGCGTCCCGAGTCCACGGGTCAGCCAGTCGGGATAGCGTGGGACTCCCGAACCGGGAACGGGCGGCGTTTCCCCGTAATATTGGCGAAGCAGAAGTGCCGTGGCCAGAAAAGCGGGAATCTGTGGATCTTCGGGATCCTTGGGCAAAACAAGGCGGATCTCGGGCCTCACTCCCTCGAGCGCATTGACCGACAGGGCCGCGGGCGATCCCTTCTCCCTTGTTGATAAAAGAACAGCAGGGGCATCACCCGGGGCGAACCCTGTCAGCTGAAGAAAGGATTTCTCGGCCTCGTCGACGGCACGACGCATCGGGGCACTACCGTGAAAATCGGTCACGGAGTAGGAAAGCGTCCCCTGAGGGGTGGACTCACCTGCCGCGAGGAGCGCACCGCTCGCCAGGATAGGAAGCAGCAGCGGACGGTGGAGCATCCGGATGGGATTACTCAGCGCGTGATGAGCTCGATGAGCCCGGGACGGATCACAAGGGAGCGTGCGGTCTGGAGCACTTCCAGCTCCTTGGAGTAGGGAAGAATCCCAGGACGGATCAACACGGTGGCGGCTGGAAGCATGAAACCCGGGAGTTGCAGCATCCCCACGGACGCCGACTGCGGCTCGAAGGACCAGGCCCCCGGGACTCCCTTGAGGCGAAAATTCTCGCAGATCCTGACGGGTCTTCCCAGCAGGGTCATGGTCACATGAAGGGTGATGGTGCCCTGGGAAAGAAGAACCCGGGCATTGTCCCAGACCGGCATCGGGATCAGGCGAACGGGAGACTCCGGAGCAAAGGGCTTCTGCCGGGCGAGCAGGGAGTTGATCACCGGTTGGCTCAACGCGGCGGGCGCGTTGCGTGAAGCCGCGAAAACGCGCTGAACGATGGCGGAGGGATCGGGAACACGCTGCTCTTGTGGCACCCGTGTCTCGGGTTCCATCAGGGCTAGGACAACGAAGACGCCCACGGCCACCAGGACAAGGTAAATGAGGATCCTGCGAAGACGGGAAAGGAGCCCCCCCCGTGAGGCAGTCTCGGCGGAGGATGAAATCGAGCCGCGTTTGATAAGGGCGGCCGCAGCCGCTGTCCCGGAGAGCGGTGCGCCTATTCTTCCCAGCAGGGCTCCGCAGGCGGAGCAGTAGACCAGCTCCGAGGAGTTGGAGGCACCACAGGACGAGCAGTCCACGGCACTCATGAATTCTTGGCCGGGGATTTTTTCTTCTTTCCGGAATCGGGGATCGGCATGGGGGAGTCGGACTTGGCGGGTGCGGAATCGGACTTGGAAGAATCGTTCTTCGCGGCGCTCTTGTACCCCTCGCTTCGGTAATCGGTGATGTAGAATCCGGAGCCCTTGAAGATGAGTCCGGCTCCGGCACCGAGCAGGCGTTTCACCTTTCCCTTGCCCCAGGTCTTCATCCGGCACGTGTCCTTGGGGCAGGTCTTGTAGGCCTCGTCCTTCATCGACTGGAAGGCCTCGAAGGTTTTCTTACACTTCGTGCATTCGTATTCGTAGGTGGGCATGGCAGGGGAAAATTACCGCGATCAAAGCAGTTCCGCAATCTGGACGGCATTGAGGGCGGCTCCCTTGAGGAGCTGATCGCCGGAGACCCAGAAACTCAGCGCGTTAGGCAGTGCGCAGTCGATGCGGAGACGTCCGACCCGGCAATCGTCCTCCCCACTGCACTCGATGGGCAGTGGATAAACGGCGTTGGCCGGATCGTCATGGAGGCGGATGCCGGGAGCCGCGGAGATCGCCTCCCGGGCCTTCTCCAGTGAGACGGGACGCTCGAACAGGGCGGTGACAGCCACCGAATGGGCGCGATAGACCGGTACTCGGACACAGGTGACCGAGGCGGTGAACGCGGGAAGGTCCATGATGCGTCGTCCCTCGAACTGCATCTTCATCTCCTCGCGGGTGTATCCGTCATCCAGGAAGGAATCGACGTGCGGCAGGACATTGAAGGCGATCTGGTGCGGATAGACCTCGCGGGTCACCGGCTTACCGGAGGCGATCTGCTCGACCTGACGGCGGAGTTCCTCGATCGCCATGGCCCCGGTGCCGCTGACGGCCTGATAGCTCGAGGCGACAACCCCCTTGACACCGAAGGCCCTGTGAAGCGGGTAGAGAGCCATGAGCGTGATGGCCGTGGTGCAGTTGGGGTTGGCGAGGATTCCGGAATGCGAGGCCGCCGCCGCCGCATTGATCTCGGGGACCACGAGCGGGACCTTGGGATCCATGCGGAAGGCCGAAGAGTTGTCAACGACCACCGCACCGGACTTCACGGCATGAGGGGCATATTCCTTGGAAATCCCGCCGCCCGCGCTGAAGAGGGCGATATCGATCCCGGCAAAGGAATCAGGAGTGAGGGGTTCGACAATGATCTCCTGACCGCGGAAGGGAAGCTTCTTGCCGGCCGAACGGGGCGAGGCCAGCAGGCGGAGCGAGGCCACGGGAAAATTCCGGGATTCAAGGACGCGGATCATCTCCACGCCGACGGCTCCGGTGGCCCCGACGACGGCGACATGCTTGGGTGACTGGTAGCGGACGGAAACGGAAGATGATGAGGCGCTCATGACAGTCCGTGAGCATTGCCTTTGGACCCCCTTCCCTGCAAGCTTCCGGCACATTACGGCACTATGTCCCTTCCAGAACGTCAACTCCTGCTCGTCGAGGTGAGGCGCCAAGCGGCCGATCTCCTTGAGGATGGGATCGTCACGGCTTCCTGGGACATCTCGACATCACGCTTTGGCCTCGGGACAGAGGAGGGTAGCTTCCGGACACCTACCGGACGGTTCCGCATCTGCGGAAAGATCGGTGCAGGGGCCCCCTTGTGGAGCATTTTCAAAAGCCGCATCCCCACGGGAGAGATAGCCTCCCTGGGCGGGGAGGAGGACCTCATCCTCACCCGGATCCTCTGGCTTGAGGGACTCGATTCCGAAAATGCCAACACCCGGAGCCGCTACATCTATTTTCACGGAACCAACCGCGAGGACCTGATCGGCACCCCCGCGAGCCATGGCTGTATCCGCCTCAGGAATGCCGAGATGGCCGATCTTTTTGAACGTGTGGAAGTGGGGCTCCCTGTCGAGATTCGTGCCTGACCTGACAGCCCTCTCTCGAGGGGGCAAAGATAAGGCGCTGAAAAAACAGGGGTTTTTTCTTTTCCCCCGCGACATCGGATTTATGGTTCTCCGGCACAGCAACCAGCAAAGAAAGGAGGCGAATTCGTCATGACCATCACCAAGATCGCTGCGGTCGTTGCCCTCGCGGCAGCCACCCTCACCCTCGGTGCCTGCGCCCACAAGCAGGCTCCCGCTCCCGCCACCAGCGTCAAGAGCAAGTAAGGCAAAGGGGGGATTTCTCCTCGGGGAACCCGCACTTTCCAAAGCCGGGCCGCTGCAAGCGGTCCGGCTTTTTCTTTTGCACAAGGTCAAATCAGGGTAGCTTGTCGTCACAAGCAACCAGCAAAGAAAGGAGGCGAACCAGAATCATGACCACCATCACCAAGATCGCCGCCGTCATCGCCCTCGCGGCAACGACCCTTTCGCTCGGCGCCTGCTGCCACAAGAAATGCTGCCAGCAGCCCGCTCCCTGCAAGAGCAAGTAAGGTAACGGAGGCGACCACCACCCGGTGGTTGCCACCTTTTCGAGAAAAGCCGGGCCGTTTGTTCGGTCCGGCTTTTCTTTTGATCACGCCGGCATGCTCACAAAACGGCTTCCGTGAAGAAGAAATCGCCAGGGATAACCGGCGGCCTTGGAGATCCCGATCCGCGTGGATACGGAAATTCGGACAGGTGTTGGTGGATGAAGCAGAGTCCATCCTGCCATGTCGAGGGGGTTCCCTCCGTCGAGATCCCCCCTGATCCCGAGCGCTTGGGTTAGTTTGGCTGGTCCATTGCAAAGCATGGACAACTCGGCCTGCTTCCGGCGGCGCTTCATCACGGGGATTCCCTTGACGGGCTCCAGCGCACGGATCAGGACAAAACCGTCACGGTCACCTCCCTTGACAAGGAAATTGAACAACCAATGCATGCCGTAGTTCAGGTAGACATAGGCGGTGCCGGGCGAATTGAATGCCACAAATTTTCGAGCCGAAGGGCGCTTCCAGGTATGGCAGGCGTGATCACCATTCGCTGCATAGGCCTCCGTCTCGACGATGATTCCAGAGGCACTCCCAAATCCTAAGGTGCATCCGATCAACTCCCTTGCGCACAGCACGGGATCGCGCTCAAAAAAGGAACGATCAATCGGCCTCATGGGGATCAAAGACCCGTCGGATGATCGAGGAAACTCCAGGGCAGGCCGGTCTTTTCGGAAAGATGGGAGGCCAGCGCCTTCACCCCGAAGGTTTCCGTCGCGTAATGACCTGCATAGAAAAGGTTCACCCCGTGCTCCTCGGCAGCCGTGTAGCTCCAATGGGGACCCTCCCCTGTCACAAAGGCATCGACCCCTAGGGAGACGGCCCTCGCCACCTCGCTCCCGGCACCGCCGGTCACCACGAGAACCCTCGAGATCCGCTCGGGTCCGCCCGGCGCGAGATGAACCGTCCCCCCGATCGCCTCGCCAAGTCGCTTGGAAAAAGCCTCTCGGGTCATCGATGAAACCGCACCCACCATGCCCACGGGTTGCCCCTTCATTTCAAGGGCGGGCTTCACGGCTCGGAGACCGAGTGCCTTGGCCAGGAGGACGTTGTTCCCGAGCTTCAGATGCAAATCGAGCGGAAGGTGGGAGCTGTACAGGGCCAGATCCCCGTCGAGGGCTGCCTTGATCTTGCGGCGGAAGGCCCCGGTCAGCGGCTGGGCTCCGTTCCAGAAAAGTCCGTGATGAACGAGGAGAAGTGTCCCCTTCACTCGGGCCGCCTCGGCGATCACCGCCTCGCAGGCATCGACTGCAGCGACAATGCGGCGCAGGGGGCCTTCGTTCGCGATCTGGAGGCCGTTCATGGCTCCGGGATAATCCTGGATTATCTCGGTTCGGAGCAGGGAATCGAGGTGACTGACAAGAGTAGTGAGTTTCACGGGCGGAAAAGTTTTTTGGGCTTGGGAGCGGAAAGATGTTTTTCACCCGCCCGGTCTCGGGTAGCAAGGTTGGATGTTACGCGCAGGCATCGTCGGTCTCCCCAACGTGGGAAAATCCACCCTCTTCAACGCCCTCACCCGGAGCCGCAAGGCCGAGGCGGCCAATTTCCCCTTCTGCACCATCGAGCCTAATGTCGGCGTGGTGAATGTCCCCGACTCCCGTCTGGAACGTCTCCGGATACTCGCCTCGTCCGAAAAGGTGATTCCGGCGGCGATCGAGTTCGTTGATATTGCTGGCCTGGTCAAGGGAGCAAGCGAGGGTGAGGGCCTCGGCAACAAGTTCCTCTCCCACATCCGCGAGGTCGATGCGATCGTTCAGGTCGTACGCTGCTTTGAGAATGACGACATCCACCATGTCGCTGGATCAGTTGATCCCGTGCGTGACATCGAGATTATCACGACCGAGTTAGTGCTGGCCGACATGGCGTCCGTCCAGAAGCGCATCGAGCGACAGGGCAAGGTGGCCAAGGGCGGTGATAAGGTCGCCAAAGCGGAGATTGACCTCGGTCAGAAAATCCTCCCCCACCTCGATTCCGGAAAACCCGCCTCGACCGCCGACCTCTCCGACGACGAGAAGAAGCTCCTGCAGACTTTCTTCCTGCTGAGCGCCAAGCCGGTGCTCTTCGCCGCCAATGTCCGCGAGGAGGACCTCGCCCCGCTCGAACAAGGAGACTACTCCTCCAACCCCCACGTGAAGGCCGTCGTCGACTACGCCCAGAGCCATCATGGCACCGGCACCATCGTTGTCAGCGCCCAGATCGAAAGCGAACTGGCCGAACTTCCTCCGGAGGAGGCCGGGGAATACCTAACCGGACTCGGCGTCTCCGACAGCGGCGTGGGCAAGCTTATCCGCGGGGCCTACGCACTGCTCGGCCTGCGCACCTACTTCACCTACGGACCGAAGGAAACCCGCGCCTGGACCATCCGCACCGGAGACAAAGCACCCGCCGCCGCAGGCGTGATCCACAGCGACTTTGAGCGCGGCTTCATCGCCGCCGAGACGATGGCCTTTGCCGACCTTGACGCGCTCGGCTCCGCCGCCAAGTGCCGGGAGGCGGGCAAGCTCCGCATCGAGGGCAAGGAATACGAGGTCAAGGACGGAGACGTGATGGAGTTCAGGTTTAATGTGTAGGGAGGAAAATGGTAAAAAGGTTGAACCGTTAAAACGTTAAAAAAAGGCCAGAAAACCCTGAAAAACCAGGCCGCTTCTTGCTTCGATTTAACCCTTCTAACAATTCTAACCTTTTTAACTTTACCCTTTCTTGTCCCATGCCTCCCGATCCCCGCGAAGCGCTTCTGGTCGCCTACGCACAGCGGGCCTCGGAGACTGCGGGACGCGGTCGTCCCGAACAAGAACATCCCTTTCGCTCGTGCTACCAGCGCGACCGCGACCGCATCGTCCACGGCACTTCCTTTCGCCGCCTTGATGGCAAGACCCAGGTCTTCCTCAACGGGACCGGAGACCATTACCGCACCCGCCTGACCCACACGATCGAGGTTGCCTCGATCAGCAGGACCGTCGCCAGGGCCCTCGGTCTGAACGAGGATCTGGCAGAGGCGATCGCCCTCGCCCATGACCTGGGCCATCCTCCTTTCGGGCACGCCGGTGAAGAAACACTCGACCTGCTAATGCAGGATCACGGTGGC
>Ga0208105_1000182_pt1 | contig 25219 bp, 27 predicted proteins | sample CryBogCBE16Jul07_FD_184574 | JGI IMG/M metagenome (GOLD analysis project Ga0208105, IMG submission 184574) | Freshwater microbial communities from Crystal Bog, Wisconsin, USA - CBE16Jul07 (SPAdes) | ecosystem: Environmental > Aquatic > Freshwater > Lake | place: Crystal Bog, Wisconsin, USA... | reverse complement strand
CCCTCTTCCAAGTAGAACTGAGGGAACTGACTTTCTACGAAATTCGATATCGTCTTTTGAATGTCAAATTGCATTTATTTACTTTTGCGTATTAATAATTGAAACAGTAACGTCAGCTGGATCGATTTGTAAAATCTTATCACGATTAACCAAGATATCATTATTTTGTGGATTCATGTAGATTGAGATATATTGATCATAAGATGATGTCGTGAGATTGCTAATCGATACCAAACCAGTTGTATAATCAACAGTGCCAATATAGTCAATGATAGTGAACACATTATTGATCGTTGTGTATACGACAAGTTTTCCAAAATTATCGTCACGAATATAGGAAACTGGCCATTGAACACCCTTAGCGTTAACATATGTAAATGGTGAAGAAGTTACCTGCGGCTCATCATAAAATGGAGCGCCAGCGACATATCCCTGAGCTGATTTTCTTGATTCGACTTCTGCTGGATTGTTAAAGTCAAGAACAACTGACGATGAATAGTTTAACAAAGGCGACCAGCGTTTAGCGATTAAAAGAGAAGTTTCGTTACTTGTAATCGAAGGATCTGCCGCATCAATAGCAGCAGAAAATCTTGAATAACGGAAATCTGCATTAAACAACTGAAGATTGTTGTTGCTGTATGTTTGAATAGCATTAACGACAATACCTTTAATTTCATCAGCTGATTTGGTTGTGCTTGTTGAGTTATACTGAACATTAGCAGAAATAGCAATGTACGTATAGTCAGGATCGGTAATTGTAATTTTCGTAGGAAGCGAAATATAATTTCCAAGATAGTTTGATATTTCTGCTTTTACATAATCTGGCGCGACTGTTGCGCCTTGCGGTTTTAAACAAATAGCGACTGTACCGTATTGTTTTGGATTTAATAACTCGCCACCATAAACGCTAACGTCAGAAATCTGACCGCCGAACTGGCTGAAAATAAGCGAAGAATAATCGTCAGATGCAACAGCTCTTTGCTGCGTTGCGAAATAGCGTGGCGCATTTTTACGGATCGTTTCGATATCTTCTGAAGCAGAACCGCCAGAAGAATTAGCAAGAGTTGTGATTGCTGAAATAACACCATTGGCGAGCGACTGAGTTATCAAGAACGAAGATATGCCCTGAGCCGCATCGCCAGCTGTTACGCGATAATTAGCAACAACAGTAGCCAAATTGTTAGGAATACGTCCAAACAAGTTATCGCCAAACACAACCTCATACTGGCCATTTTGTGCAGGTTGTAAGAAGTATATGTTTGAATTAGATTGCAAACCTAACAGCGTTTCTGCCTGAGTAAATGCAGTGTTGACGCCGCTCTCAATAACAGTAACAGTTAAACTGTCTGTATCAATGCCAGGGTTTGAAAGAACAAAGCTTTGTGTGTTGCCCTGCGTATAGTCGATAACAAACACATCGTTGATATATGAACCTTCGAAAATCTGTAGGTTTTGAATGTTGAATAAGTTATTCGAAGAAGTAAAGTTTTGATTGATCGCTGTTGTAAATACGAACTGACCATTCGAATTCTGACCAGTAAATGTTGTGCCTTTTGGAATAGTCAGCGTTGAAGAGTTGGAAGTCGTTACTGTAAATGCAATGTTTGCCTCAGCAGACTTAGCTGACTTTGGAATATAATTCAGCTCTTTGGCATGCGATACAACCGAGTTGAGTTTCTGAGCTGAGTCAAGAAACATCTCGGAAGCAACCATGTTAAGATAAAATGCATTTAAATATGTGTTGTATGAAAGGATATCCAACAATACGTTGATGTTGGAGCCCGCAAAATTGTAGTCTTTGAAGATAGTCTGGTTTGTCAGATACTGTTGAAACTGCGCTTTCAGTGTATCGAAATCTAGAGATGTTAATGAAACTGAATTGTTCGCTGCCATTATCTGACTCTTTTGAGGAATAGGTTAATTGAAACTGGTTCTGGATTATTTAGGATAGAAAAAACGATGCTAACCGAAATGCCATTCTGTTCAGAATTATCGGTAATCTGAGTGTTCAGTATTTGAATTCTGTTTTCAAACTGTTTTGCGGCTACACTGATATAACGATTTAGATCTTCAACAACCCATGGACCAAAGTTTTCAAATAGCGTGCGCTCGACATTAGAGCCGAAAAATGGATTATAAAAGCGTTCAAAGATATTAGTAAGAATCAGATTCTTAAACGATTGTTTTACAGACTCTTCATTTTTAACGACAACCAACTCATTGCTAATTGGATGTTTGATAAAGTTTGTCGTAAAGTCGGAATATGTATCGACTTTCTTAAGTGTTTGAGTAATTGCGTCGGCTCTAGATAATGCCATTTATTGACCTTTTTAATTCTTATTTATAGCTCAACTACCATCCCATGGAAGAGGAGGAGTGAAACCAGCTTCAATTTGCGTACCAGTTTTAGACTTAATCGTGTTATCGTTACCTTCAATAGTGATATTGTGTTGCGATTTAATGGTAATTCCGTTCAACCCAATCACAATAGAAGATTCGCCAACTTGTAATGTTATAGAAGTAGCTGAAGTAATGGTAATATCGTCACCAGAAGAATAGCTTACTTTTCCTCCTACAACGTGACCTTCGTTACCGCCAACAATCATTGACAGTTCGTTTGATGGGTTAATGTGAATTCCATTACCCGTTGCTGTAATTGAAAAGTCCTGAGCAACGTTGTAGTGGACGCCACCTTCTTCAACAGTAAAAGCTTGGTCGCCCTGCATATGGTGGTGACCATCGCCTTTTGTATAATTTTTAGCTGATGAAGAACTTGTTTGCTGATGACTGCCATCGGTAGCTTTTGTAGAGTCACCGCCTGTTTCGTGGTGTTCGCTATTGTTTTGGTTTCTGTGACCGCCTTGTGTTCTTTCGTCATGGTGACCAGTTGTATCAGAAGTTCTACCTTGAACAGCTTCGTGATGATCGCCATGCTGAATACGGCTGCTGTGTCCGTCATGCGAGTGTTCTTCTACAGAAAACCCTTCAGCTGCCATTTTAGCAACATAATGAACAATACCACCAGCAATATCCCAGCCTGTTACTTCATGGCTGGTTGGTGTAACTCTATTATACCGCAAAAATTGATTTGGCGGTTTTTGTTGAGTTCTTGTTCTTGAATTTGCGCTATTCGCCGCCATTATACTAACCTCGTTCCATTACCAACAATAACCTGTGTACCAGCATTTACAGCCGATTTTAAAACATTTACAGGCGCTGATGTTATTCTATCACCAAAAGCTGTTATCATAGAAATTGGTCCACCAACAGCTGCAGCCAAATTTGCTGTTGAAGTGATAGCATCAACAATATGTTCTGCTCTAGATTGACCGAATATATTTTGAGCTACGTTATGAGCTGATTTTGATAATGCCATAGCTTTTGTTGCATTTTGCATAACAGTATTCATTTTGCCAGCACTAAGAGATGATTTAGGAAATGCTGAAATTGATCCAGTAATATTGCCGCCGATTTGTGGTAGTAATTTTGTCACATTACCGAGCAACCCTGACATAGGGAATCCTAGGATCTTATTCAATCCACCATCAACAATACCCGCAATACCACCATTTACAACACCAGCCAAAGAAGTATGACTGAAATTTGAGATATTAGAAAAAGCTCCAGCTAAATTAGAAACACCACCAGTAATATCGCTAACACTTCCTAATACTTGGCCAACGCCTGTGTTAACACCAAGAACATCACTTAATGCTCCAGTTATATTACTAACAGCTGCAGTTGCAATTTCCACATGCTCTGTACCTGTGAGAACAGGAATATTTTGAGTTGGGTGAGGATTCGGCGATGTTTGAATTGTTGTGTTGATTCTAACTCCACCATAAACGCTAGATGTGCTTACATAACCAGATGGTCCAATCAAAGCAATTTTTGAAGCAAGAGATCCAGGTTGCAATCCGAAAGCAGGTCCACCAAATTGAGCTACAGCATCTACAGCGTCAGGAGAACCAGCAACAATCGCTTGCATAGCATTAGATATATTTGTGGCATGATTTGTAGCAGCAGCAACTTCAGAAGCAGCAAGAGCACCAACGGCTACGTTGTTCATCATACCAATCATACCTGCATGAAGAGCATTCGTTGCTGAAGAATTAAGCAAACCAGAAACGGATAAAGCTGGCATAACGCTATTCAGAGCGCCCATCATAGACCCAAGACCAACTTGTCCAGCCAACCCCTGTAAAGCTCCACCGAGCCCACCAGAAGCCATTGAAAGGATACCTGCAGGGCTAGTAAGCTTATCCATCATTCTTAACATTACCATTGATTGTAATGCTTTCTTTAAAAAGATAGCTGCATTCGCGCTAGGATCAGCGGCAAGAATAGCATCATGAATTGCTTGTGATGGATCTTGTGAACCAGCTGTAGGATGCGACTGATCTAATCCTTGATCTTTTTTATTCTTTTGAGCATTGTCAACCGAGCTTGCATTAGGATTTATTTTTGAAGTAGATTGACGTCCAACACTTGTGTTTAAGCCATATTCTTTTAATGGTCTGTTGCTATTCACAAAACTTTTAAAATCAGCAAAGTTTGTAGGTAGATTCGGCGCACCATCATCTAAGTTAACAGCACCACCTTTATTAACTGTTCCATCTAATGTTGTACAAACGCCATAATCAGATGGATCTTTATTGGCAGGATTACCATCACCTTCTGCTTTGTCTACTGCCGCAGGAGTTGAAGAAGGCGGAGCAGCCGAACCAAACCCAAAATTTGAAGCTGCAGCATCAGCATAAGGATTGGTTTGAGTCGTAGCAGCTGGCGCTCCTGGAAGCGCTGAACCAGCAGGAGCGTTAGGAAATGATACTTGTCCAGAACTATTATATGTTACACCAGCCATTTATATCAGCCTTTATAATCTGGTAGAGCTGAACGATGCAGCGAACCAAGAATAATTGGTATTTGTTTTGTATGCGGGTCTAACCAGAAACCAATCACTGTACTTCCTGGATGATAATTAACCGATTCGCCAATACCATTCAACGATGGCGAATTATTCATTACGCAATGTCCCCATGGCAAATCTTTATCTTCAATCGGCGTATCGCCAACGTTGTGATGACCATGAACCATCAATTTTACTTTACCAGCTCCGCCATCGGGATCTTGAATATCACGAACTTCTGCCGTGAACATTTCCATATGAGAACCAAGAGAACTCTCTGACATTATACACCCTCCTGATATGCACCTTTTAAACACTCTAAGTTACTGACCCATCTAGGTCTAACTTGCGGTCGTCTAACTTCATGATGAACTTTAGAAATTAACCATCTTCCGCTTACTTGTGGTTCAGATTGCGTTGTACCAGTCTCGCCAGTAATTTTTGGAACATTTGCTGTAATCGTTTTCCCAGGCTCTAGAGTAGGATCTCCGATCGCAGTCATTTGCATCATCTGTTCTTGCATCGCTGCCATATTCAACTGTTTGTATGGAATTGAAGCAGGAACAAAACTCTTACCAACATTAATAGCCTGATTAGGATTAACAACTCTATGCACTGTTCTGTTTGCATTAGGAAACAAAGATAAGAACGAAGAAAGAGTTGTAATCAAACCAGCGCCAAGATTGGTTAATTCATTTTGCTGTATTTTAAAATCATTACTGACATATTTATGAGTGTGTGGGTCATACGTTGTAACACGCTGATTGATCACGCCCGCATGAATACGATTCATAGCATCCATATTCTGTTTGACCTGCCAAGCAAGGATATTGTTATCAACAACATTACCGAGATAATGACCGATGGTATTATCCTGTTTAAATGTTTTAACATCACCCTGTTGAAGCATGTATTCGAGCGATTGAAAATAAAAGCCACGCCATGTTTGCCAGAACATATAATTTGAACCTTTGTTCTGAGCTGACACAGCTTCTTTACGTAGGTTTTCGATAGCATGGTAAGATGGCTGGTTTGGTACAACGAACTTACGATTACCCTTTGTAGGCTCTGTAAAGATAGGCAACTGACTGTTATGAAAGTTTTTGTGTAAGTCGGCTACGATCTGATCGATTGTCGTATTGTAAGCTTTCTGAACCTGATTACCCTGACCCGTCAATGCTTCTCTGGATACAACTTCAAGCTTGTATGTTTTAGATTTCATTGCGCCTTCAATGCCAACATCCTGAACCTGATTCAAATGGAATTGATAGGAAACGCTAGTCCCATTAGGATTACGGAATGACAGGCTAACTGTTTCATCGCCAGTTATTTTAAGAGTACCAAGATAATCCTTATCATCAAGGACTTCAATTGTTCCTAAAACAGCTGGAGCAAACATTGACTCGAATATATCAAAACTGAGAAAATTGCCAGCTGCTTGCCAAGAACCAGATCTTGGCGAGTTAATAGTTAGATCATCAATTAGAATATCGCCTGGATTATGAGCTGCCATTATGTAGTACTCAAATCTGCTTTAAAGTTTTTAATGAATTGTGGAACGTATTGTGGCTGCATAACACGGATAGTTCTGTTACCCTGATTCTTTTCGTTTTCCATATCGTAGTTATAAACTGGCGACCAATATGCTTCTTCGCTCAGTGGTATAACTTGAACAACAGTATTGGTAGAAGTAATCGCAATGTTAGCGCCAGACTGTGTACCGTAGATATAACCGCCAGTAATAGTTGTGTTACCGAAAGTATGTTGAACGGCTAAAAGTCCAGAGTTAGCCTGAATGAATTGCGCCTGACCATTACCATTTAGATTAACAACTTCATTCGGAATAAGCGCCGATGTATCTGCAGTTGTGTTATAATAAACAATCTGATTTGTGTTCATAATCCAGTCAGATTGTGTTCTTGTATAACTTATGATGCTTGTTCCGTTATAAACTGGCTGCCAATACTTAACCAAATTGGCTGGTAATGCATTATACGCTGCAACTGTCAGAGCTGGTTGATCAACCCAGTTGTTTCTCCAGAAAGCAACAGTCGTCATAGCATTGGCGATCGAGCCATATTTCGTATTGATGAAAAAATTGAATTGATCTTGATCTAGATACCAGTCATAATATGGATCGATAATATCATTGGTAAGATAAAGAACCCAGCTCGAAAATGGATCTTTGAAATTTTCGTAGGCAACTTGATCAGCTCTTTTACCTGATGTAATATCTTGAGGATAAAAGATATATGGATTCTTTTCGACATTTGTAAGCGCAACAACTCGTTCAGTAATATCGACAATAGCAACATTGGATGTACTATTACCATACTGAATCTGATTGAAGTTTTTAAAGTATGTTTCGTATGCCATTAAAAGTTATCCACTAAAATGCTGACTTGACTAGATTAAGGAAGCCAGAACCCAAAGACTGAAGCGATACTTGATTGCCTTGCAAACCATAATCGCTCGACAGCCAGTATTCAATTTCCATAATTCCTAAACGGATTTGAACTTCAGTTGGAGCTGGTGAAGCTGATGAACCAAAGAACGATGGCTGACCAGATGGAGCAAAGTTAACATCAAAACTTTCAACAACAGCTGGCTTAAATACGTATGTAAAATAATTTGGGTCGTTAACGCTGACTTGAATTTGTACAATGTTAGGATAGGTAAGCAAAGAACCACCAAGAGCATTGTCGACATCGGGCAACATATTTGCTCTAAACGTATTAATGATAGCGTTGAGCTGTAACGATTCCTGTTCGTTGCTTGGCGTAAGTTTCCACTCGAGCGCATGCTTCTTAAATGCAGGCTGTTTAAACATAACAGTAAGAAACGGATTAGCAGCCACACCATTTAATGCGCCAAAAGCAGCAGCCTCTGGCGTTGAAGCAGCTTTAGAAAGAGCGCCACTAAACAGAGCAGATCCAACTCCAAGACCAGCAGCTGTTTTAACATTACCCTGCTGCAGCTGATTGATAGCAGCACCAGATAAAAGCGAAAGATTTTCTATATCGTATTGAACTTGTTGGCTGTCAACCATACCATTTGGCAAAGGCAGACGGATAGTTCCTTGATCAGCATAATAAACATTCTGCTGTGTAAGTGAAGGCATGTTATACTGATAGAAGGAAAACGACATCCAAAATGGTTGTTTCTGTAAGTCGTATGGGAATGCCAAATTAGAACCAGCAGCTGGAACAGCTCCAACAGGATTGTTTGTTGAATACTGACCTGCTGGCAAAGCTTTTGCCTGAGTCGCCGTAGATGATGTTGGTTTGTTTTGAGGATCAGCGTTGTAAGTTGCTGGCATTTACATTCCTTACTAAATATCTTTTTACTATTTATTGGGTGTCATGAATACTTATAAAGGATATTTCAAACCAAGAAATCCCGCCAAATACAAGGGCAATCCCTCGAATATTATTTATCGCTCTCGATGGGAATCCTTGTTGATGAGCAAATTAGACGAACATCCAGATGTTATAAGCTGGGGGTCGGAAGAAGTTGTCATACCTTATCGTTCTCCAATAGATGGCAGAGTCCACAGGTACTTTGTTGACTTTATCGTAACCACTATAAATAAACAAGGGATTAAAGAAACCACACTGATCGAAGTAAAACCAGCTTCGCAAACTCGCCCGCCAGTGCTTACTGAAGGCAAAAAGAATAAACGCTATATTCAGGAAGTTATGACTTGGGGTGTTAATGAGGCAAAGTGGAAAGCTGCTACTGAATACTGTAAAGATCGAGGCTGGAAGTTTCAGATATTTACTGAAAAAGAGTTAGGGTTGAAATTTTAATGGCATCACTTTTCGCAGATACGCTAGCGCAAGCTTCGGCAAATGACCTTAAAACAGGTACAAAAGAAGCCATTGACTGGTTTCGCAAACAAGCTTTATCGGTTAAGAAAGTCGATCGCCAGCAAATACTCGGGCAGAATATGCCGTTCAAACGCCAACAGATGCTTACTGAAAAGAGCATCGGCAAAATGTATATGTTCGTTTATGATGCCAAAACGAAGAACTTGCCTTATTTCGATGCGTTTCCTCTCATATTTCCTATAGAGTTTTATGGTGACAGCTTCCTTGGTATCAACTTACATTATCTACCACCAAAGACAAGAGCTCTGCTGATGGACGCTCTCTATACGCTGATAAATAATCAAAAGTATGATCAAACGACATTGTTAAAAATGTCATATCATATATTGAAAGGTGCTGGTCGTTTTAAATGGTTTAAACCATGCGTAAAGAAGTATTTGTTCAGTCAGGTTGGATCGCCTTTCATTTATATTTCGCCAGACGAATGGGACTTTGCTTTGATGTTACCGACTGAAAACTTCCAAGGCGCAAGCAAACAAAAAGTCTTTAAAGACTCTCTATCAATGGTGTAAGATGGCATTTAATATATTAGACTTTCAATCCTACATCGCCGATACAGGCGTGCTTCAAACAAACAAGTACGATGTTCAAATTACGTTTGATGGCGACTTCGGTCAGCTCAGCATTCAGGGAGCAGATGGCTCAACAGTCGGTACAAACGAAAGCACACAGGATACGCAATATCGTTGTATCAATGCTTCGTTACCTGGACTTACAATGCGAACAGCTGACATCAATCGTTTTGGTGTTGGTGTTTCGGAAAAAATGCCTTACTCAGCCAACTATACAGACGTATCATTAACATTCCTTGTTGACAGATATGGTTTGCAATATAACTTCTGGTATACTTGGTTCAATTATATCTTCGGTATTTCTGGTGAGGAAAGCTCTTCCAATATTTACGGAACAATCAATAACAGTGGTAACAAAAGATCGTTTTACACTGCCGAATATAAAGACAACTACTCGGCTACGATTACAATAACTGTTTATGATAATGAAGGAAATCCAAACATTCAGGCTACACTTTTAAAAGCATATCCTATTTCAATCAACGATACAGCATTGAGCTGGACTGATAACAATAACCTAATTAAATTGACAACAACAATCACCTTTAGAGAATGGGTGCTTGGAGACGGACAAAACAACGCATCCCTTGGATAATAACTGGAGTAAATTATGGCACTACCTAAAATTGATTACCCTACAATCAACATTACAATCCCACCCGAAAAGAAACAATATATCTTTCGTCCGATGTTGGTTAAGGAAGAAAAGCTTTTGTTGATGGCGAAGGTTTCTGAAGATGATTCTGATATTCTTCAGGCTATTAAACAAGTTGTTACAAACTGCAGCTTAGATCCTACGCTGGATATCGATAAACTCCCGCTATACGCGCTCGAGTATTTGTTTGTTAAGTTGCGTGGCTTTTCAATCGGCGATAAGATCAATGTATCATATCGTGATCTCGAAGACAATAAGAGCTATGACTTTGAAGTTGATCTTGGAAATGTCGATGTAAAGTTCCCAGAGAACATTGACAAAACAATTAAGATCACCGATACCTCTGGCATCATTATGAAATATCCATCATCTGAGATCTATTCCGATAAGACATTCCTTAAAGCTGAAGGCGAAGAAACATTTTATCGCCTTGTTGTTCGTTGTATTGATCAGATCTATGATGCTGAAAACGTATATGAAGGCAAGGACTTTGATGAAGATGCTATCCTTGAATTCCTTGAGCTCGTCGATATTCCAAGCTTTGAGAAGATCAGAGAGTTTATGCTCAATCTTCCCTCGCTTTATTATAAGCTTGAATATACCAATTCAAATGGTAATGAAAGAGCTATTGAGCTGAAAACGCTATCCGATTTTTTTACCTTGCGCTGAGTCACAATACCCTAGAGAATTACTATCAAACGAATTTCTCTTTGGCTCAGCACCATAAATATGCTATATCGGAAATAGAAAGCTGGATTGTGTTCGAACGTGACATATATGTTGAAATGTTAGTGGGGTATTTGCGAGAACAAGAAGAAAGACAAAAACAACAGGCTAATTAATGGCTAAACAAAAAAAGAATAAAGTTGGCCAACCATTTGCGGGTGCAATCGGCGGTGTCGAATACTTCAGAAACCCTGAAGGTAAATTTACTGATTCTGCAGGTCAGTATGTCGGTGACGGCTGGAACAAAAAGCTTGAAAAAATATTCCCACAACAAGTCAAAGCTGAAGCTGTTAACGTAACTCCTCCAAAAAAGAAAGTTGACATCAATCCTCCATTTGCAGCAGAACCTGCAGAAGAGGAAATAGCCGAAGCTGCAGGTCCACGTAAATCAATCGGTAAGAAACTAGGTAAGGCTGTTCTTAGAAAAGCATTTCCTACTGCCTACGAAAATGTTGAGGCATTACGTAAGTTCTGGAAAGAAACAACCGAAAAAGAAGAAGCTGAAAAGAAACGCGAAAGAACTGAACGTCGCCTTCAATTTACAACCATCAATGACAATTTAAAAGATAATAACGATTTAATTCGTGATCTTGTTTCTATACAAGAACGTTCGGCAACACTACTTACGCAAATTGCTGAATCGGTTGCAAGAATTGCTAGAAACAGCGGATCAGGATTTGGTGGAAATCCACTAGATTTCTTTAGACGCCCAAAGAGTGCCAATCCATTAAAAGCAGCTCCACTTGTTGGCGAATCAACAGCTGTTCTTGGAGCATTGGGTGGTGGTATTGCTGCCATTGGTGGTGCATTATCATACAGCGCTACTAAGTCAGCTCAAGGCGAGCAAGGAAAACAATTAGCCGAAGCAATGAATTCATCTGAAGCTTCTGGCGTTAACATGCTTGGTGCTATGGATCCAGATGCAGCGATGGGCGCATACATTATGCACCCAGAACTGAACACAGCTGATCCAAAGAATAAACCAGCTCAAACAACAACACCAACTGCAGCTGCAGTTGCTCCAGCAGCTGCTATGGCAGCTTCCACTGCTGTTCCAGCAACAGGAACAAAGGGTGCACCATTAGCACCAGCTGGTGGTAGCATCGCAGCTAGTAAAGAAACAGCAGCTGTTGCAGCTGCGAAAACAAAGCAAACAAAAGCTGAAGATATCCTTACGATTAAAGCTGATGAGATCAGATTCAACTCTGATAAGCTTTCGTTTGATGTTCAAACATTAACAATTGAATCAAAACAACAGAACCAGCAACAGACGCAAGGACAAGGCGCTACTGGAGCTGGGTTTGGTGGCGGCGCTGGCAGTGGTGCTGGCAATTATGGTGGTGATCATCCAACATTACAAAACGCTCCTGGAACTGGACCTCTGCCACAAATTGGTCAGCAGCGCGGTCAACCGCAAACAATGCAGCTGCAAAATGCACCGATGACAAACATACAGGCTACAAGTCAACGTGTGCCATCAAAAGGATTAGCAGCCAATCAACAAGAAGCGTATCAGGCATTAAGAGCAGAAGGCTTATCAGAAAAAGCTGCTAGAATCGCTGTTGCCAATTTATCGGGCGAAGCTCTTTCTAGACCTGGCGATGTTCATGCTGATCCATCTCGTAGTAATCCATATCAGAAAGCTCATGGTATTGCTTCATGGGATGATGCTCGTGCAGCAAGAATAGCAAAACAATTCGGTAAAATGCCAAACGAAATGACTGTTGCTGAACAGGCAAAAGCTTTCGCTTGGGAATTGAAAACATATTATAAGAAAGCGTATTCTGATCTAACTAATGAAGAGCTTAGTGATTCGCAAAGAATGTATTCTGTTGTTAAAAACTTTGAAGCTCCTGCTAGACCAGAACAAGATACAGCCAATCGTCTTGGTATGCTTGGTGTTTTGAAAGTTGACGAAAGTCAACAGCAAGCAAAACCACAAACAGCTCCGCAAGCAGCTCCAGAATCAAAACCAACAGCGACTACAAATGCACCAGCTCCTACTGCTCCAGCTTCTGGTAGCCGATTAAGTCAATATAAAGGCGAGTTCGGCTCATGGGAACCAAATGGTCAGGGTGGTGTTAAGTTCGTTAAAGCGACTGACTTACAAACATACAAAGGCGAACAAGGTAGATGGGAAAAGAATGATACTGGCGGAGCAAAGTTTGTTCCTGCCAAAGCTGGTGACATTATATCATCCCCTAATCAAATGGTTGACAAAGCGCCAGCAAAACCAGCTGCTGGAATTACACCAGCTTCTGGGGGTCAATTTGAAGAAAAAGGTTATTTTGACGTTACTGGAAAAACGCCTAATCCTCCAACACCAAAAGCGAACAAAGATTCAAATGCAAAACCACATCCGCGCCGAGTTGAAAGCTCTTCGCCAGCACCAACAGATCCAGGTGGAGATATGGTATTCCGTTTAGCTAGCTTGTTACCTTATCTTGCTCTTGCTGCAGTAACTGGTCAACATCAAGCATCGCATTCTATTATGCAAAGTAGGAGAATGAGACGCTAATGGGAACTATTGGCTCAGTTGTTAAAGGTGCTGCAAAGTTAGCTGGTAAGGGAGCTCTTTACCTCGGTAAATCTGCATTGCAAAATATGTTCCCAACAACATATTCTAGAGCTTCTAAAATAAGATCAGCTTATAATAATTTCGCTAACAACAAACCACCCGAAACTGAAAAAGAAGCATACGAAGCTTTCAATAAAAGCGTATTACAAACAAATGATTTTCTTTCTCAGTCAATTGATTTACAGAAACAACAAAACGTAATACTTCAGAATCTTGTTTATGTTATTGGTAATCTAAAACAAGGTGGTATTACTGGCGGTAGTTTGCTGAATAGTCTGACTGATTTACCTGATGTTAAAAATCCATTTAGAAAAAAAGTCAAAGGGAAGCCTGGATATAAGTTTAATGAAAAGACTGGTCGCTGGCATGACGTCAAAACAAATAAAATTGTTTCGCATGAAACAGCAACTGGTGTTAAGTTTAAAGGTAATGGCGTTCTAAAAGCAGCTGAACTCGAAGCAAAAAATGCATCAAAGGTAAGCCGAGTATTATCAACAGTCGGCAAAGGTGCAATGAAAGTTGGCGGTGGCTTACTCAAGGGTGTTGGTGGATTATTAGGTGGACTAGCTCTTGACTTTGCTGCTGACAAACTAAAAGAATCGGGTCACGAAAAGCTTGGTGCTGTTGCTGACATCGGTTCAAGTGCTATGACTGGCGCTGGTATTGGCGCTACAATTGGTAGTATTGTACCTGGAGTTGGAACAGCAATTGGTGGTGCGATTGGTGGTTTGCTTGGAGCTGCTGTTGGTTTGTTTCAGAATGCTGGCTCATTGTTTGGTTCATCTAAAACAGAAGATAAAACAACTAGCGAATTATTTAAAACGCAGAAAGATGGAACGAAATTACTTTCGTCACCAATCATTGAATTTAAAGCAAGCGATATTAAATTCACTGCCAAAGATATGGTTATCAGAGCAGATAACATACAGATTAATGGCGTTGCTTCTCAAACTATGGGATCATCTGGTTTTGATGTAGGTAACATATCATCGCCTCCACCAAACGATCAATCATTAAACAACCCACAACAGCTTGGTATTGACTTAGTTGAAGTAAGAACATCAACTGGTAAAACAGCAAAAGTTAATGCTGCATTCGCTGCTAACTTCCAAGGTTTTATCAACGATATGGAAGCGACTGGTTATAAAATTAACAGTCTTGGTGGCTACGCTAACAGAGCAAATGTTAACAATCCATCTGTTAAAAGCTATCATGCTTTTGGCGCAGCGATTGATATTAACCCAGCATCAAATCCTAATCGTTCTACTAAAACAGATTTACCTCCACAAACTGGTGCAATTGCTGCTGCTCATGGTTTGGGCTGGGGTATGAATTGGCGTTCTGTTAAAGATCCAATGCATTTTTCTATTGCGAAAGCTGAACAAGGTAGCGTCGCTATTACTAGAACTGGTATTATGGCTGGTGAAGTTTCTGGTAATCTTGGTGGTGGCGGAAGTCAACCAGATAGAGAAAGACCAGAACAACGTGTTGCTTCTAATACGCCAGTTACTAATTTATCTGCACCATCAGCTCCGAATAGAAGCGCTCCGCAAGCTGCTAGACAAGAAACAAAACCAGAGGCTAAACCAATGAGTCCGCCTCCTGCTGCTGCGCCTGTTCAACAAACGCCAGCAAAACCAGCGCCTCCTGCGCCACCAACGATTACACCTAAATATCGCACTGGAAGGTCAACATCAGCAATGACAGCGCCTTCTGTGCCAAACGCTCCGACACCACCGCAAGGATCAACTGACAAACAAGTTAGTCATTCTGCTCCAAAACAAACGGCGATGCTTGGTGCGCCATCAAACCAATTACTCGGAGCTTATCTTCACACTGCCGCATAAGGAAAATAATAATGGCTAAATTCTCGAAACATACTGACGATGAACCAACTCCACCAGTTGAAAGAACTATACCTGCTGCACCAGCCCCCACAGTGGTTGTTGTTGACAATAATAACAATAGCAGTGGTGGTAGCTCTAGCGGCAATTCTACTACTAACTATCAAGCTGCGCAAGCTACTGCGGCAGCTCAAGCTACAGCGTCAGTTGGATTGGCGCAAACGTCTCTTGATAAAGAAGTCGTTGACGAACAGATTAAGAAAGAAGAAGAACATTGGGTAAAAGCATACTGGCGTCCAGCAATGGGCTGGCTCTACATGCTGATTTGCTTTATGGACTTCGTAGGCTTTCCGCTCATCTCAATGTTCCTGCCAGTTGTGTTCAAAGGATTCGGCGTACAATACCAATACGTTGCTTGGCAGTCGCTGTCATTGAGTAATGGTGGATTGATTCACTTAGCATTCGGTGCTATTCTTGGTGTGTCTGCTTGGACACGTGGTCAAGAAAAACTGGCTAAGGTCGGGCAATAAAAAAGGGGAGCCAAAGCTCCCCTTAATTCTTAGTCATCAGCGAGTTTCTTAAAGAACTCATCCATATCTTCGTCTTCATCATCCAATTTCGGAGCAGCTGCTAGCGTCTCCTTCAATTTTGGAGCTGGAGTCGATGGAATTACATCTTCATCAACTTGCTTCTTTGAAACATAGTCACCATCAAGACCAAGCACTTTATTCAACTTAGCCTTCAACTCATCATAAGACTTGAATTGACTTGGAGCAATCAACTCTTGAAGCGAATATGCTTGCTTCCAGATTGCTTCCATCTCTCCATCGTCATCTGACAATGGACCAGAAGAAGCGAACTCAGACTTATCATAGTTACGATAGCCTTCAACGTTGCGAATCTTCAGCTTGAAGTTAGCGCCATCCCAAAGATCAAAAGGATTCATCGGAGCTTCATCAGCGAACTGAGGATTCATTGCTTCGTTGAGCTTGTCAAAGATCTTCTTGCCGTACTTGAACAAGAATACCTTGCCTTCATTTTCAGGATTGTTTTGATCGGTGATAACGTAGATGTTGCTAATAAATGTCAGCTTACGCTTTTGCTTACGAGCAATTTCCTTATCAGATTCAAGACCAGAGTTCCAAAGCTGAGTGTTATACTCGCCAACTGGATCTGTCTTACCGATAGTTGTCAAAGAGTTCTCAATATACCATGAGCCAGTTGGACCTTTGAACCCATGAGAGAACAAACGAACAAAAGGAACATCTTCTTCGCCTGGAGCAGGAAGAAAGCGGATAACTGCGTAGCCATTGCCAGCTTTATCCACATTAGGATACCAATAACGATCGTCATTAGACTTATCGTTTTGACCACCATTTAGTTTGGAAAGTTCTGAAGTCAGCTTCTCGAGTGACTTCTTGCCTGATTGTGCTTTGAGTTTTGCAAAGTTTGACATTGTATTCTCCGTATTGTTAGTATTAAACGTATTTGTTGGTCTGTATTAGCGACCAACATTATTTAGTATAGCCTTTATCGCCGAAATAGTCAAGTACTATTTTCTTTGTCGCTTCACGATCATAATGTAAAAATGGTCGATACTTCATAATCTTGATTAGCACTTCTTCAACGATAGGGTCATACTCATGCTTCTTGCTCCAGTATTTTTGACACTTTACTAGATCAACAAGCATTACCAATGTTTCTAAACTGATCTGTTGCTGCAGATACAATTTTAAAACATATGGATGGCTGTTATCCTCGCTCTTGAAATTCGAATCGAAATTGTCTTTGAGCTTGGATAAATCTTGTTTAAAAAGATATGTTAATGACTGCTGGCGTTTCAGCCAATCAGTATAAACCTTCTCCGCATTGGGAGAGTAGGCGATATCTTTTATCCAGAGTTTGGGATTTTCTAATAGATTAGCTAACATATACTTTACTGGTTCGCTGTGTTTGGCGACCTTCATAAAGTAAAGCTTATCTTTTCTCGTATCAAACGAACTGGCGCTGGTACGAGTTTTGTGATTGTATTTGAAATAATCGTAGTTAGGTTTTGTAAAATGCAGCTTCAGTGCATTGTAATGCTGATAACATTCATACGCCGACATTGCGTCACTCATACCGTAGCTTTGTTATAATACTTTGCGAAGAACTTTCTAAGCTCTTTATCCATGTTATTGTTGTCACCATTATCAGTAAGGAATGTTTGATACAGATTCCAAATATCTTTATCAACACCATTGCTTTTTTTATTGACTTCGTATCCACGACCTTCTAATTCAGTGATTAGATCGTCCGTATCAAAATCATCAAAATCAACTTCAACACTAACCCATGCCATAATCTATTCCTTCATGCTGTTAAGAAAACGATAGTAAAGACCTCTCTCGCGCCCATGAGCTTCTATCTCCCATGGATGATCCCAGTAATCTAATTTGTCATCATCATAAACCTTACCATTGAACTTAACACGATTCAATCGAACATAGTCCTTCATCTCACCTTTCGCATATTGCTTGACGTGAACCATTTCGTGTGCTAATACTAGTAGGGTGTTTCTTTTACCGAGATTAGGATCTATCGTGATTGTAAAGTCACGAGCTCGGTTATTGTCATCGTTCCAATCGCAAAATCCATAAACTTCGCCGCCAAGATCGCTGTCATCAAACTCAAGTGTTATTTCAATTTTGTTGTATAGACGATCGCCTAATAGTTTGCGACCATACCACTTAACAGCTTCCTTGCAAAGCTTTAATGGAACTTTAGTGGGTTTGCTTACTGTTCTTACGATCATACAGTTCTCCCCAATTTAGAGTTCCAAGTATTTATATGGGGAGACGAGCACTTTTTTTGAGGATGTTTAGATTTTCTGCTTCAACCTGAATCTTAGATTTGAACACAGGGTCTTTCTTGATAATGTTTGCAACCATCTCAACTTCGACTTTGTTTTTCTCACACCAATAAATGACGGCATCAATGTATTCTATTTTCTTATCTCTACAGAGTTTCTCTATATCTTCAGAAAATGTGTTACTCGTTACATTCAACATTATCTTACCTCATGACAAAACAAAAGTCAATAGAAAAGTGGGGGACAAGCCCCCACTCTTAACTTATTAGAAGCGACGCTCCAAACGGAGACGTGCAGTCCAGTTGTTGTCAGAGACGTTATTAACTGCAGTAGTTGTATAACGAACGTCTTGAGACATATTGGAGTAGATACCTTCGACACCGATGTCGAAATCCTTAACAGGTGAGTATGTTAAGTTAGTACCAACTGACCAAAGCTTTGCATTGCCGAAGCCAGTCTTGCCATCCCAAACAACAGCAGCATCTTCAGCAGGAGCTGTGATCTGACCATATGAGGCGAACACGTTTGAAGCCCATTGAGGAGCCCAGTAGTGTTTCAGATCAGCACCAACTGACCAAGACTTAACAGTCTGAATGCCATCAGCAAAATAAACAACAGAAGGCTGATTGATAACATATCCGCTAACATCACGCTGTACGTTAGCTGAAAGCTTGTTATCGCCGTAAGATGTTGTATACTCTGTCATGCCGTTAGCATAAGCGCCAGTGAAAGCGATGAAGTCGCCTTGAGCAAGCATAGGCAGATTGATCTTAGCACCAGCGCCAGCAGCCCAAACATTAGCATCTTTGTTATAAACATTGCCTGTTGGATCAACTGCGTTGACCTGACGAGCAGCACCCATAACAGCCAATGAACCCCATGACTGTTCGTAATCAACACGACCATTCAATTGAGGCGAACGATTTGTGTTATAAACAGTTGACAAAGCTGAAACGCCAACAGGAGCTGCAGCAGTATCATTTGGATTTTGAATAGCTACAGTAGCTGACAGACCGCCACCAAGCAATGCGGTATAGGCGAGCTGTTGTGCACCATTAGAAAATGCTGCCCAGTGTTGGTTGCCAGTATATGTTACGACTGGCATAAACTGGAAGTTGTCACGAGCAATACCTGCTGTGATGCCATTCCAACGAAGATAAGCAGCTTCGAGGATTGGAGTTGTTGTAGTAGCAGACTGAGTAGTTCCTGATGGAGCTGCAGATGACTGAAGAGCGCCACCTGTACGACCCAAACGGGATGAGATAACAGTCTGAAGAGTGCCGTCCTCGGTTTGTGTGCGAGCATCAATATCGATGCGACCGCGAACTTCGTAACCGAGTGTGTTTTCTGTAGCAGCTGGTGTAGCAATTGCTTGCGCACCATTTGTTACCTTATAAACGTCTTTAGCTGGAACATAGAATGTATCACTACGAACCATCCCACCAACATGAATGCATGTATCGGTGCCTGGGAGTGTAAAGAAACCTGCACCATATGCATCACACACTTTGACATAATTAACTGGAGCTGCTCTCTTTGACGGAAGATCTGTTGCATATGCTGCAGCAGCTGTCCCGACTAGGAAAGCAATAGTTGTAATTGAACGCTTCATATCTTTTCCTTCTTTCGTTGGTTTAAATACATCATTACTTATATACTCAAATTGGCGATCTCAGAACGAATCGAACGTTCAACCTACAGCTTAGAAGGCTGTTGCTCTATCCTGTTGAGCTATGAGACCTGTGATGTGGGGGAGTTCTGTTTCCAAGCCTCCCCCGAGCTCAGATTAAGCAGCTACTGCGAAATCATGTGCGAAATTATCGTTTGCACTTACGAGTTTACTTAGTCTCCACACACCTTTATCATCGCAATCGAGCCTATGTCGCCCCCATCATAAGCACAAGTGAAAACAGGTATTAGTTGCTGTTCTATTCCCTGTCGTCCTACCCTAAAGCAACTCTCTCGCAGGACGCTTGTGCTTATGGTGGAGGCGTCGGGTACTGCCCCCGAGTCTTACGATCTATTCCTTGCGCTTCATCAACCAAGCAATATATTTATTATACCTGACTTTTACTGGAAAGTCAATCATTAATGATAAATCATTAATGATAAACATAACGTAAAAAACACCTAATGCCACTACGCTCAGCACTGCTGCACTCAGCACTGCAATTACTGCAATTGTTTGATAATCCATAATCTATTCCTATTCTATCCAATATCCGTTATTCAACTCCTGCCAACAACGAACATAATTAAGCATACCTCGATCAATTTCTGATTGTGGATATCCTTCATCCCTAATCCACTGTTCAATATCAGCAGGTCTTGGATCTGGTAAAGCTTTTGGAAAACCATACTTCCAACCAGAAGGTGGATCAATCAGTGTAACCAATTCAGGCTTACGATCTGTCACTTTCTTACGCTTGTTCATGATACCACCTTCATCAAGATAGTGTTTTCATTGATTCGATACTGGAGTGGTTTATCTGTCTTCAGTTCGCTCATCAATTTCTTCAATACTATTTTACCGCCATTCTGTAATTTGTCAAGCACTGTTTCAGGCTTACGACCAGTTCCTTTTGTCAAGCTTGACTTCTCGTCATATTTGGTTATACTTGTTCCCTTAATACCGAGTCCGCTGCGATCGAGAGCTCTGAAGACTGTCACAGTTTTGTACTTGGTATTAAAACACCAAAGCTCTTGCGCTCCAATAATCTTATCAGGATTGATCGAGGCGATCTTATAGGTGTTATCTTCCTTTTGATACTTAAAGTTCTTGAGGATCTTTTCTTTAGATTGTGTGCGAGGCTTGCGCGGCGCACGAGTTTTCTTAACTACGCCACCATACTTCTCAGCATCTTCGATAAGCTTATGAAAGAACACAATACGATCTTTAAGTTCTTTCTTAGACATATAAGAGTAAGCTTCCTTGAGTTGATCGTCTGGTTTCTCGTAAGCTTCAATCAACTCCGTAAGCCAGTTAGCATAATACTGAGCGATATATCCCGTAGCGTAAGCTGGCGTCTCATTAGCCTTTAGATAGTCATACAAACTGAACTCTTCGCCAGAATCAATCGCATGCTCGATTTCGCCGATTATGTCCATAACCTTTTCGCGCATACGATCTTGAATAGAAACGACTGGCTTAGATACTTCAGTTGTCTCTTCTGCTGTTGCTTTCTTCAACATCAATTCAATTTGCTTGTTGATATAATCAGAACTACTGACAGGAAGTAGATATCCTCTAGTAAGCAAACGACAAATCCAAGCAGTCGTCGTATTAATCCATGTATCTGAAACACGCTTCAGCTTCTTGGCTTCATCATGACGATTGTTTGTTTTTAGATATGTTTCGATATACTCACGAGCATCCTTGACCTCACACATCGTATTGTACCAATTAAGTGCTTTGGTATATTCACCGAGCGTCAGAGGAGCTGTGAACTCTGGCTCATCGCCCATATATTTGAAGTTGACCAGATACGCTTCGTTACGAGTAACACGAGTTTTCTTTGGTTTTCTTGCTATAATTTTTGGACGACGAGCCATAGTTTTCTCCTTATGCTACTTTCTCTAATTTACGTTGTTCGCGCAACTTAAGAATCATACGATATTCATCTAGAGTTGTAGAACCCATATTTACATTATGTGTTTTACGAATCACAGCGCCATCCTCAAGTTGACCGCCATGAGCCCATGGTGTGTCATGACCCCAAACACTATCTTCAAGAGAAAGCGGCAAACCATCAATCGCGCAATTATATTTCTGAATAGCTAAGTGTTCTTCGCGCTCTTTGGCTGTTAATGATCTTTTTTTATCTCGAAAAACAACACCAACTTTATCACCCATCTCTTTTAACATATATTCAGCACAGATACGTTGAACATGACTATTCGCAAAGTTTTTAGTATTGGCGCGAATATATTCTTTAAGATTGACAGCTTGATCATCGATCTCAACGATTTTATTATTATAAGAAGTATCGCTAGTACCAGTCAAGCGAGTATAAGCTTCCATAAAAATAGTCATAAAAGTATAACGACTTTCAATGTTGAATTCTTGATTCTGCTCATATAAAGCGAACCAAACAAGCTGAAACGCTGCGAATATATCGCCATTGAGTTTCTTACCACGCTGATAGCGGAAATTACGCAGATCTTGTAAGAAACGATCAACAGTTTCTAGGACACGTTTAGATACAGGATTTTTACCTTCATACTCTTGCTTAACAAGATTTTCGATTTCACGCTGACCAGCGTCGACGTTACCCTTACCAAGTGTTTTAAGAATTGCGATGAAAACATATTCGTCCCATTTACGGCGAGGATTAATATCGCCATCAAAACATTCAGATTTCCAATCACCATCAGAACTCTTACTTATCTCAAAAACTTCATTAACACTATTATTGTATTCGCTATAATGCTTAACACGCTGACGAACTTCTTTACAGATTATTGACTCATCGTCACACATAATCATTTCCATGAAGTTAACAGCGGTCGTTTTATTTCGCGAGCGGAAAATCTTAGTTGCTTCGCGCGATGTACATGTGATCATTTCAAATGCAATCTTATGATCTAAGAATGCTGATTGTTCCTCAAAGGACATTTCCTTGAAGAACTTACCATTTACTTTGATCTTGTTGGTATAAACTTCTACAAATGATCTTGTACGATGACCACCATCAATCACAAGATAATGTACTCCTGGGTAGATTTTCTGTAGAGCTTCGTCTTTACTAATATCACGAACGCTAACCATACCAACACCAAGATTGCTAGTAACTGCTTCGGCAATCTCTTGGCTTTTCTTATGACCAGAACTGGTTGATGGTCGCTGAGCGATTGGATCGGGATTAAGCTTACCGCTGATTGTTAGATTGATAAGCTCCTGTACTGTTTTAATATCGTATTCGAATTGCATATCTTTAGTCCTTGATTTGGGCATCTTGCCCGCATACAATCGATTCTGGCACACCATGTGCTTCGATATCGATCATTCATATATATTACTCGATTTTGATTTGAAAGTCAAGCGTCTTCTTCATCAACATCTTCTTCTAGATATTCTAGATACGATTGATAATCTGATTCGAGCATATCTATGATAATTTCATCGTTGATCTTTTCACGCCACTCGGGGTCGCTGAAGTCATACTCATGATACTCATCGCCTTCATTGGTGAATTTACCAGCGTATGCCATTCCAGGCTCATGGTAATATACTTCGACTTCGAAACCAAGCTCGACCAATTTTTCGAAAAATCGAATAGGCGGAGACCAAGCAGTCATAAAACCACAACAAACAGAATCAGATTGCAATTCAGAAAATTGATCTGTTACGTCCCACTTGGTTCCCCAGTTTTCAACGCACCAGTTATAATCCCATTCGCCATTTGGAAAGGGAATATAATGTTCGATAAGCTTATCTGTTTGTGAAGCTTCGAAAAACTCAGCAAGTACTGCTGGGTCTTTGTGTGACACTGTTAGTGAATTTGAACACCAGTTTGGCATTTTAACCTCCTATTTTTCAATCATAGACATAGTATAACTCAGATTTGCGTGCAAGTCAACCTAAATAATTTGCCCATCGCTTCGTTTGGATACTTCTTGCCGCTGTTCTGTTGCTTCCAATCTTCGATCAAGTCATCGGAGAGCTTTACGAGTTGTTCACGATTAATCATGCTACACTCCAATCATAAGCATCTTGAGTCATAACTGTTTCAAGACCATCATATTCATGAATATGATATAAAGTTCCTGATGGTAGTTCGTCAATAGCTAAAACGGCAGAAGGACCATCGGCTTCTTTGCCTAACTCTTCAACTACTTGAACCAAAATAGGATCGGTGCGAGACAAATCTGAATCGTCCCAATACTCGCCATCAGGCAACTCCCAATGACCCCAGCCTCTGTCGCTGTCTTCCTTATAGATCAAACCCAAACCAGCTAAATCTGAATAGCGTTGAATAGCCTTATCAGATAAACCAAATCCGCCATAGCATGCATTATAAACGATCTTAGTCATCACGCAGCCTCCGCATATTCAATAGCAGTTTCAAGAGCTTTAGTCTTGATGCCTTTGTGGTAGCCATACCAAGCAGACTGCAAACGATTATCAGCATTACGACCAGCGATGTGATCGGTTACGTAGGTCACAGCATTGAAAGCTTGCCACCAAGTCCCTGGAGCAAATTCAGTTCCAGGCTGTTTATCAAGAACATCGAGAGCAATCTCAGCATTCTTAGATACTTCTTTCTTTTTCTTGTCGTTTGAACCAGACACAGGGAACACGCGAGTAAAGTACTCAACAATGTTCTCATCGTTGTATCGACGCGAGCCAAGGAATGACGCCATCTCTTTATATTGAGCCAGCTTTTCGTGAGCAATACCAAGCATGCTCTTGACTTCATCACCATTAAACTCTTTACGATGAGAGATCTTTGCCATGCGCTCGACTTTAGAATTCAAAGACAAGGTCAGTGTGTTATTACAAACAACACGGATAGGTGTGAAGCGCACGTCAGTAGAGAAACCATAACGATGGAAGTTCGAGAACAGCAGATATGAGTCAATCGTATCGCCTTTGAACAACTCGAATGATTCTTTGACCTTAGCTAACGCCCACACGATTTGACCATCGCGAAGCGAACCAGCGGTATGCATTTCCATGTCGCCAGCAGAAATAAAGTCATTGAAGAACTCAAAAGCTGTTTCGTTTTGAACAGGATTCCAGTCATTTGACACAATATCAAGAATAGAATTGTCAGTATTGCGAACCAAAGCAGACTGACCGATATCTACTTGCTTACCAGCAACTGTAGCATAAGCAGGGATTTTTTCGACAGTCCAATTCAAACCAGCTGCGTCGAGCATCTGAATAGGTGTAAGGTCGCTAGGAACTTTTGTACCAAGACCATGCCAAGGAACTTCACCAGCGTAAGCCATTGTTTCAACCATATGAGCCATAATATAGATCCTTCTGTTTCAACTATGCATATATTCTACGTTTGTTTTTATAAAAAGTCAAGCACCATTTCAAAAAAAAGGGGAGCCGAAGCTCCCCGATTTTATTGACGACCACGCAAAAACTTCGGGCTGTATGCATCTAATCCTTCATCATTAAGGATTGCTTGAACTTCTTCCCTAGCGAGCTGAGGATCAAAATCGGCAACACCTTCGCTTTGA
>Ga0208105_1000181_pt1 | contig 25220 bp, 24 predicted proteins | sample CryBogCBE16Jul07_FD_184574 | JGI IMG/M metagenome (GOLD analysis project Ga0208105, IMG submission 184574) | Freshwater microbial communities from Crystal Bog, Wisconsin, USA - CBE16Jul07 (SPAdes) | ecosystem: Environmental > Aquatic > Freshwater > Lake | place: Crystal Bog, Wisconsin, USA... | reverse complement strand
CTTTCGCCCATTCTACGAGTGAAGCCATACGAATTGGACGACGGGCGCCGTTGAGTTTGACATAGTTCCAACGTGTCCGTAGTTGTTCTTCGGTGTAGGTCTTCTTTTTATGATGTGCGTCAACACGGCGTGTTACGTCTACCCATGTATTGAACGATTCATCGGTGGCGGCGATGTTCTTGAGACAGAAGGCGAGTGTGATCCAGTCGGAGTATTCGCCGGCTCGGCGTTCAGGATTGATACATTCTTTACAGAGCCGATAGGCGAGGGCGATATCTTCTTCGGAAGTTTCAACCGGAGGATTTACAACAACACCGTCCAGGATGAGTTCATTCTCTTCGGCACCTTCGGCTGTTTCTTGACCGTCTGTTCTGGCGGCAACAGGAGCACGACGGACGACTTTTTTGGAATTATTACTAGAGCCAGAGGCCACATTTGCTTCCCATTCGTCGGCACGTGATTCACGAACCGCTGGCTCAATAAGGTCAGTTGTTCCACGGCGGATACTGAGAGTTTTCATGATTTCCAGGGAGGAAGTAGGAATGTCAACATCGGTCATTACATCGTGAATAATGCTGACCAGTTCCTCAAAATTATCTACATCAACTGTGGCAATGGCTTCTTGAATTTCGGCGATTGTCACTTTCCAGATTTTCTCAACATGATATTGAGACTTATTGGGTTTACAACATTCGTAGAGAAACCAACCGTTTGGATGAATGACCGATTTATCGTAACAGTCTTCGGCAGAATTAGACATGTTTGTTCCGCCGAACACCTTAGAAATCACTTCATTCTTGAGAAGGAAACCACGGATAGCGTGTTGAAACTTTGGAGTGGTATTGATTGTTGGACATTGAATGTGAATTCCATCTTTGTGTTGTTTGCCGTCCTTCTCTGGTGCCGGTTTCACCATATAGTAGAAGACGAGGTCATTCTCCAAATCTTCAACTTCGGTGAAGTAGACCATGGCGGCAAGATACATCGCGATAAATGTTTGGACCTGGTCTTGATTGAATTGTCGCATTAGAGGTGCGCCCTCCGTGTCGCCATAACGAAAGTCAAGGTCTACGAGAATATGAGAATGTTCTTTATGACGTTCAATGAGGGAGAGCGCACGTGGAGGCGTGCTGTAGATATGCTGATGAACGAGTTGGAGGAAGGTATCGTATTCTGCGTCTTCTACGTTATATTTTCCTGAGTCATTGCCCATACCAAGAAGACTATAGGCAACATTATCATTTGTTTTACGTTCGTGTAGAAACTTCTTCAGGGCAGAAGAAGCCATTGCTGTGCCGGTCATTTTATCCCTGAAAGGGCGTTTCAATTTTTACAAAAACTCCTTAACTCTTAGAAATGACCACCGTACGTGGAATGAGAGATGGTTTCCCAGGAGGCCAACGCCGTTCCTATATTTCCACGGCACCCTTTAATACCGTCTTTTATACCTATGCGAACAATCAACTCACCGCTTTGCCAAATATGTACGCTGGTTACTGCCCTGCGGGTCGTATTTTACGCGAAAACGGTAAAAAACTTTTTCCTGAAAGCAATCCTGGAGTGACCCAATACTATGTAGGAGTGTATGATGCCATCTCTTTTTTTAACGGATATATTGACCCAAACGACTCCCATTTTGCCGTTTATAATACCGATAAACCGGTTTTTATAGGCGACAATTACGATTTTAACAATACATTGCCCGACCTTGGACCTTCAGTTTATACACAGGGAAATGTTATTGCGGAACTGGCACCTGACAATTCAAACATAGTAGGAATGTATAATTCTACACAGGCCGGTTATACTGCCTATTCAGCATTGTATTTTAGCGACTTTGGCTCACCGGCAGTTGAGATAGGTAATAATCCAACTGGCGCATACGCTGGCTTATATATTAACTATTCAAATCAACCCTACATCCAGGCATATAATTATGAGGTTGGTGCTGGAGTCGAAATCGGTGTGCCTGATGGTAATATATCATCTCCTAAAGTTATAGTAAGCGGCGATTATCCATTAATTTTATGCGAGGGTACCATTCCTCAAATAATTTGTGCTGGTTCATTGGCGGAATCAATAATTGTTGCTCCTAATAGTAGTAATGTTATAAATGCCTCTACAAATTATATAACATCAAAAACATACGGCCAAAGTAACGCCACCGTTGTTGTATCAACCTTACACGCAAATATTACTGAAACATTTACGAATAACGGAACCACTCCAATCATCTCATTAACCGGTACAAACCCTGATATTTTAGTGAACGGAGTGTCTATTTTAGGAGGCGGAGGGGGTGGCACAACTTATTCAACTCAATTTATTTTGTACGATGATATAAATAACGATTTTGCTGAAATTACGGCGATAAATGGAAGCGATGGATTTACTGCCTTTGGATCCGCATATTATTCAACCCCTTTTTTGCTTTTATCTACACCTGCCTCCTTTATAAATGCTTATTTCAATGATATTTCAAGCCCACAATTTTATTTAATTCAAAGTAATTTTTACAACTCCATGTATTTTATTGATGCTACTTATCCAGCAATTGAAATTGGTAATGAGGGTAATGGAGTTTATGGTGGTCTTTATTTATTAAATACTTCTTCACCACAACTTTATTTGTATGGTTATAATCCAAATATTGAAATATCTGGAGATAATACTGCTCAAATTACTATAGGAGATGCCAACTACACAAGTATAAATGCGTATAGTCAATTTAGCACTTCGATTACCGCTTCAAACAATGGTCTTATTTATGACTATGTCAATGCTTATAGTCAATTGCGCACCGATACTTTGGACGGACATATAACTGTTGCCGGTGCCAGCAATCCATCTATACTCATATCTTCACCGGCAGCCTCAGTTACAGCCGATTTTTCAAACGGAGTTAGTAGCCCGAAGGTCCTTTTACAAAATAGCGACTATTACAGTTATATGTTTTTTAATGATTCGTCACATCCGTACATTGAAACAGGAAAAAATAGTGGAAATTATGCTGGTATTGATGGCAACCAAGGCGACCTTTATGGTACCGGTTGTATAAATCTTGCCAACTCTGTAAGTAATGTAACATTATCTAATGGTACATTTACTACCACCGGTTCTAATGTAGTTTTTACTCGCACTCCTTACATCTTTCTCAGTTATCAAACAGTCAATCTTGGTACTCCTGGCACTCTATCATATTCACTCAACGCAGGTGCGGGTCAATTGACCGTAAATTCAACTAGTGGTACCGACTCAAACACAGTTAATTGGTTAGCCGTTGTAAACAATTTCTAAGCACTGTTGCTGAGTTTCGCCTTGGTGGCCCGTAAATCGGCCGCCAACTGTGCAAAGTTATATTTGACCGTCATTCCGTAAACAGATAGCAATTGGGTAGTTCCGTCCCACGCAACCTCGTGCTCTTCGGTCATCCGCAGCACATCGGCATAATTTGTTAGAAACACAGGTCGCATAACATCTAGAAATGGGACTATGAATGCCGAGGGTGTGTTGAGCATCACTAAAATTGCGGTCTTTACATTCGCATGGAACAGCATTCGATTGTAAATCTTCGCCATATCGTTGAGACCGGTGTTATAATATGCTGGTTCATTCGTGAGGGGAATAGAATTGAGAACATCCGACATCACAACGAGAAGAACCGATTCCAGCGTCTGTACAGAGGACCACTGTGGTCCATCGCTCCAGGTATTTAGAATAGAGAGACACACTTTCCCTTCTAAATACATATTTGGGTTGAAACGGGTTTTGCCGTCTTGGGTGAGCGTTTTCAATTTCATAGGTGAGAAAGGATAATCGGCAGGAAACTGGATGTCAAAGAAGTAATAACCGCCGTAATAGGGCGTATCCTTTTGACCAACGAGCATAGCGGTTCCGTGAAAGATATTCGCCTCATCTGGATGGTAATAGATACCGGCCGCCGCCAGTGTCTCTTTTGACGGCCCGCAGACCTGAGTAACATCACGCATAACACGTTTATTTGCTACGCTCATACTCTTTGAGCGCCAATAGAAACTTTAGTGGTTCACACCCAGGCACCACAACGCCTTCATTTTTTAGGAAAATGTAAATGCCTTCGTCAAATATGACCGGTCCTGGTGTCACATTCGGCGACCCATCGGTATTTACACCGTAAAGAAGATTGTAAGAACGATGTGCGGTTTGAGCGAACATTATAGAAGATATAAATTCATAAAACTTTGAACTCACGTATCTATCCATAGGAAAGGAGGCATTGAGCGCGTATAAAAATTGCGCTAAATCTCGGTCTTGTTTGAAGCACAGGTCTCCTTCATCAAACCAACTGCCCGCATTAATACATGATTTATCCATAGGACAACCTATACAAGAGAAACCGAAATCCAAAAGCGTTATATCTGCTTTACACGTATAAGGTCCGTAACCGTCTATAGTTATTTCGCTCTTCCATTCTTCGGTATGACGACGAACAAATAAATTATTGAGTTTTATATCTCGGTGATTAAAATATAATCGGGTCTGTAAAATATTAAGAGTGTATGCCAATTGAATAAGAATGTCTAAAATTATTGCTTCATTTGCGGCTTTTTCATCGGTTTTGAGATTTAAACGTAAATATCTATCTAGTGAATGACCGTGGAGCATCTCCATAATCATCCATACCGATTCGTAATCTTGAGGTGAGTTTGCTACTTTGCCCTGTTTTGTATATCCTACCACTTCATATAATTTTGGGACTCGTAACGGATTTCCTTCTGTTTCTAATACTTTTAGAACGAGGGCGTGTAAAAATGCTTCAGCAAGAATACATTTTATCTCTTCTTCATACGCTCTTTTTCTAGTACGAGGACTTCCAGCTCGTTCCTCATCGGTTATACGTAGGCGGACCTCTTTGATACATATCTCTTCCATCGCATGATTTCGTTCTAAATGTATAATTCCGTTTGTTTTACCATTTTTTGGCTGGAAAATACCTCGAGTGCCGACATAAATATTTCCATAACTTCCTGTATCTACATGCTTTTCCTTGGTATAACCTGGCATACAAGGACCGATGGATGGATCTTGGAAAAAGAAATTAATTAGATAAAGATCTTCACCGTTTTCATCTTTCTTTTTACGAAGTATTTTGAGGTCGGTCCATTTTGGAACAAAGGTTTGAACTGCTTTGAGATTACTGGGGACCATACATCCATCCCACCCAAAGCAGCACAAATCGTAACTCATTCCCCTATTTTATAGATAGATTTTATGCCGATGCTTCAGATTCCTGTGGAGTTGTACTGCTAGTTTCGGCTTGCGCAGCGTTTTTTGCTGCTGCGTTTTGTGCTTTGTTTTGTGCTTCATTTACGTAGCCTGTGGCCGCTTCTTCTTCCGCCTTGAGTTGTTGAGGCGATTTGAGTGTGGTGGTTACTGCTGCTACTCCTGAGGAGGCGGCACGAGGCTTTCGTCCCTTGCTGGCAGCGAGCGCCTCCGCTTCAGCGGCTCTTTCAGCATCCCGTTGTCTTGCTGCAGCGGCAATTCGTGCCTTTTGTAGTTTTCTGGTATTTCGCTTTAATCTTGGTTTAATATCAGTTATACGATATGTTTTTGAAGTTTTTACTGGGGTTTCTTCATCTGGTGGTGCCTCACTACGTCCACTTTCGGCAAACTTTTCATCAATGAATTTTTTGATATTTGGTGATACAACTTTTTCAGGTATTACGCTTGCTGGTGATTTTTTGGAGGAGGCTGCCGAGTTCGCTGATACTACACTGGCAGGGGTCTCTTCTGGAATAACACCTAATGCCTTCACTTTACTGGTATTCACCTCTTTGGATTCAGGAGCAGGCTCTTGAGCAATTGTACCTAATGCGGGTGTAGTAGCACCGGTCGCCTTCACTTCACTGGTATTCACCTCTTTGGATTCTGGTGTAGACTCTTCGGCGATAGTACCTAATGCGGGTGCTGTCGCTGCTTCCGCTTTTACTTCACTGGTGTTTACTTCGGTGGATACGGCGGCAGCAGGAGCAGGAGCGGCAGCAGGAGCGGCACTTGGTTTCGCCAATCCTAAAACAAACCAGTCGTAAATTTCACCTGGACTCTTTTTGAATATTTCAATAGTTTCAGCCAATGTAATCTTTGTGTTCAATTCATTCCAAAATTTGGCAATTTCACTGAAACTGACTCCAAAGATGGACGATGATACTGGTGCTCCCTGGCTACCCTCGTGTATTGAGGTTGAATCAAAACCCGCCTCGGTAGAAATATCGGCCGCACCGGCTACTGTGCTCTTTTCTGCCTCCTCTATCTTAATATCACCCTTAATCTCTTGTACCCCTTTTTGGACGGCGGCGAATTTATTGGCAAACGAATCGGTAAATGATGGGAAATCGGCTGTTTTTGCCAGTTTTGCTAAGAAGAATAAATGGTGAAAGAGAGAAATAAATACGACCTGTTTTTCTACGAGCTCGTCCACACCTTCATATAGATTTTTGACCAAAAATAGTTTAGGATTAATAGCATCTACTTTTTCACTTGGTGTGTTGATGAGTTTGCGCACTGCCTCACCGTTGAGACCGAGAATATCTGTTGCCTGTAGTCCGGTGCTGAGTAAAAAACTACCTAAATCGCCTATATCGCGTGTACCGGTGGGTGTCTTTTCGGTCATAATAATTGGAACAGTTTGGACGTCCGTTTTCTTATCTAATATTTCGTCGAGTGTCATGACGGAAAAACTTCTATCTATAGCACCTCCCTCCATCTTCGGGAGTCCAAGCATACTATCAATATCATCTACCATTGATGTCATCCTAAAAGGGTCTATTTAAATTGTGAACAAAATTGATTTCTTAATTCCAAAGAGGTGTATAGGTAAGATGGACGAATACGCTAATGAAGTTGAAGACGAAATCATTGAAGAAGAATATGAAGATGGTGATGTCGTAGAAGAAGTTGAAGAGGAACAGACAGAACAGCAACGTGCTGAAGCGGCCGATGTTGTTAAACTTTTCAAGCAACATCCCGAAATCTGGATTCCATATGATGAACAAATTCAGGAGCGATTAGTTATTCAAACACCCGGTGAAAATAGTGAAGTTCTACCGACTGATATGGTCACATCGTTGCGTGATATTTCACTATTAGATGCGAATCATACCACATATCCTTTCCTAACCAATTACGAAAAGACGAAATGTATTAGTTTTCGTGCCAGTCAAATCAATAACGGTGCGAAACCGTATATTTTAGTTCCAACGGGTGAAAACGATTCGTATCAAATTGCGAAGATGGAATTGGAAGCTCGTCGCCTACCACTTATCGTTAAGCGTCCTTTACCCGATGGTACTTATGAAGTATGGCGGCTAAATGATTTGCTCTTGCTATAATTACCATAGTTGAATACGCTGGTCTGGTGGAATATAACCGGGATCAGCCTCAGTAATATCAAATGCTGTGTAAAATTCGGCGAACTGGCGTACAATTAAATTTACACGAAGATGCGCAGGAGCGTGTTTATCCAGTAAGAGCGATTGTTCCGCCTTTTTTGGTCGGTCCTTATTGCGCCAAGAGATGGCATAACTTGTAAAGAATTCTTTGTAAGCGTTCTTTTTAGCGGCAGCCGAATATTTGCCAGCGGCAAACTTCATTTCAAGTGCCTCCAAGGCGATGGAGAGACCACCGAGGTCGGCAATGTTTTCGGAGAGTGTCATTTCGCCGTTCACCTTGCCACCCATATACTTCTCTTTGTTGAAGAGGTTAACGAGTGCTTTGGACATCTCTTTGTATTTGGCGGCATCGGTCGGTGACCACCAGTCGTTCATCACTCCGTTTTTGTCGTATAGTCGTCCGTCGTCATCAAAGCCGTGGGTTATTTCGTGACCGATGGCGGCACCGATGCCACCGAGATTCCACGCTTCACTACGCTTCAAGTCAAAAAAGGGGGATTGTAAAATACCGGCAGGAATAACCATCATATTCTTATCGCTGTAGTAGTACGCATTTACCTCAAACACTCCGTCTTCCCAGTTCTCTTTTTCGTTAATCTTGCCCCGCTTGAGATCATGAAGCATCTTATCGGTATCATATTTTGAGAGACTCCATAGATTCGTGAGTAGACGACGATCGTCTATTTTGACCGTGTCCAGTTCAAACTTCCATTTATCTGGGTAGGCGACCTGGAAAATCATATATTTACTTTTTTCAATCGCTTTCGTCTTTGTTTCGTCGGTCATCCATTTGAGTTGGCGAATACGCATAATTGTCGCAGTACGTAAATCTTCTACAAGTTTAATGGCAGTCTCTTTGAGTTTTTTCGCCACTCCGTGTTTGACGTAAATATAACCGAGATTTTGAGGAATATTTTCCTTGAGAATCATGAGCATTAAGAAGCGCTGAGGCATTTTTTCACTTATACCCTGTAATTGTTTGCCCCAGAGTTGAAAATAGAGGTCATCAAACGGTGGGGGTAAATATTTCATAAAATGGACCACGGTCTGCGCTCGTATCCAGTTGCGCCAAATATCCATGGTGTACGATTCAAACATACGGTCAAGTAGTTCAACGTAATTTGCGTTGGTAATGATGTAGGTGGCAGAGGCAGCCATAGCAGGTGTCATACCCCAGGCAAGCATTATGGTTTTCCATGGGATATTGACGTAGGCACGGGTCAAGTCACTCAAACTTTTAGGATTGTAAGGAAACATTACATCTTCACGGTCGTTTTCGGGCGATAGATACGGTAAAATACGAGTTTCGGTCTCAACTGCGGATTCAAGATTCTCAACGTGTAGCATATTGCCGATGATTTTCAAAATGCGAGTGTATGATTCTAGTGCTTTGGTGTCAAATCCCTTTTTGTATTGCTGCTTTTCGGGTAAGCCGAGTTTGGGCTCGTACATGTATACGCATCGCTTGTTAGGAATATAGCGGTCATTGGCGACTACAAAACTTATTGGAGCGTTGGATTGAATACGGTTCAACTTACCAATCATACGCGCGACATCTTCTTTGGTATTCAAGCATTCTAACAACGAAGATAGGCGTTGAAGGTCGTAGATATTGTATTTTTGAAATTTTGGAGTTAGGATACTTTTGACCAGACGACTGACGGAGTCGTTTGGTTTTGTTTTGAGTTCGTGGTCAATACTTTCAAAAATAGTATTTTCTACACGCGTCTCTATCTCATCACTTACTGATACACTGGAATCGTATGGTTTGATTTTCGTTGTATCTTGCCATTCTTTGTTAATGAATGAATAAAAGTCTAAACCTCTGGATGCCGTAACCGCGGCATTGGGAGGGTTCTCGCTCATTTTTTATGCCCTACTATAGTGTTAGATGTGTTTTCGGGTAGTACCAGAATGACAATTGATTTATTAACTTTCGGGTGCTTATCGGTTATGGTGTATTTTGAATGGGAAAGACCGCTTCGTTTTCCTCGTCCTCGCATGGAGTCTAAAGGACTAGGAGCAACGGGCGGAATAACCTCAACACTCTCCATTCCTAATTTTTAGAACCATTTTTATTCACACACGATTTATGGAGTACGCGAAACATATTTATTTGCGTTCCACCAGGTTTGTAGACGTGCCGAGGCGGGAGAATGGTTGTCGTGAGTTAAAAATTCGGCCGAAATTTCGTGTGGGTGTTCAAATTGATAGGGACACGAATTTTCATGACAGAAAATCTCCTTCCATTCTTCGGGTACGTCAATCAGGCGTTTTTCGTGCATATCCCAGACGTTAACGCGTATATTTTTAAGAGAGGGAGCAGAGGGATTTGCGTAGTTCGGGAAGAAGAGATAACGGCGTCGCCAGACAGCCCAAGGTTCGGCACGAGTATCAGGATTGGGTCTTAGATTTCTAACAAATTTAGCAGGTAGATCGGTGGGTGGTTTGGCGGAAATGTCGTATTCCCAGTAGCGTCGGTAGAATTCGGCCCAGTCACGTGCCGCACGCTTCTGCTCAAGATGGACCCTTTCGTGAAAAAGTACATCGTTGCGTCGTGAGCCGCTCCATACTTTTTTCGTCATACGAATTGTATTTTGATCGGTTGTATGGGGAAGCGCCTCTTTACATTCGTCGTTTACAATTTGGACCATACCGTTGGGTGTTTGAATTGTTTCTAGGACTAGACATTCGTCGTACGAGTTGTAAAAATAATAAGTGACTCCAACAACCAATAAGCATATAACGAACGTAGTTATATAAATCCATAACATGGTAGATTTTGCCATCTTCGCCCCCTTATAAAGCGATGTAAATTTTCGTATCCCGATATAAGATGCCGAGACAAACGAGACGGCGTAGGGCTACACGGAAAGCCCGTATCGCTTGGGTCAGCCCTAACCTCTCCTACTTATCATCAGGGGCAGGAAGATTGAGAACAAGACGGGTGCGTGGTCGCTCCAAGGTTTCTGGAACACTTGGCAATTGAGAAGACGCGGTCCGTTGCGCATAAAATCACAGAATTGACATTTCGGTCTCGCCCATTGTAAGGGAAACCAGGCGACGTGGTCAAGATCTTCGCCGGTTGAATAGAACGTTGATTTCTTCAACCGACTCTCTTCAACGGGTGTCATATAACGTATAAGCGGTTCAGGCGAACGCTCGCAGTTCATATCACCGACGACTAGGACCGCATTCGGTGTGGTTAGTGACTCTAAAATCTGGCGATGCTGTGCTTTTCGCACTTCGTGAGTCACTTTACGTCCAACAATAAATTCTAATTCGGTATCACTTTGCATATGAGTATTGGCGATTACAAGAGTGCGGTGCGAAATCCGCTCTTGAATAATGACGGCATAAAATCCCTTATTCGCAAAAATTTCAATGTTGTGATAGTCCAGATACGGATAAAAACATTCATTTACGTATTCATAGCGGGATATTAGGTAGGCGGTTAAAAGTCCACTACTCATCAGGGTCACTCCGCCGTCTCGTGGGATACAAACGCGATAGCCATTACGTTCTAAATGCTCTTTGTAGTATTGCCGGTTCGCTTCTACAAACACTTCCTGAAGACAAATAATTTGTGGTCGGCGCTCTTTGAGCCATTCACAAATTTCAACAGAAGTATCACGTGACCAAGGTAAACCGTGGGTATTGTAGGTGAGTAAAGTTAAAAACATCCTATCTCCGAGGCGGTTTATTGACGCCACTGCTTACCGCAGTTGAGACAGCGGATAAATTGGGTCATCGGTTCATCGGCGGAACGGGTCTGCATTTCATAGTAAGTACATTCCCGCTTACCGCACTTAGAACAGCGGAACATATCGGTCGCAGCCGATTTATCCACTTCTAACATCTTCGCTTCACGCTTGATAGACATTTCTACGTAGTTGCCCCACTTTTCGGGGTGTAATTCGGTGAACGGCATAGCGGCGATGTCGTGTGGTTTGAATTCCCCCTCCTTGAGACGGTCAATGAGACGTACATTGCCGACGTATGATGAAGTGTCAATATTGGAGATGGTACGCCGAGCACAAATCTCGTATAATGTTTGAAATTCAGGATTCTCCCAAACTCGGCGGACGGAACGGCGTTTCGCATCTTCAAGGGTAAAGTTGAAAATACCTCGTTCTAAGTCTAATTGTTCGGCGGGTGTTAAGGCGGTACAGCGGGCACGAATTACGGCACGGACTTTATCACGAGCAGCGGACATTTGATAGATTACCTTCGCCAACGTTTAGGCTTCATTTTTTTACAATTCGTACTTTTCGGGCTTGAGTTCTTCAATGGAATACCAGGCGGGAACTTTCTTGGAGCCTTTCTTTGCCTTTGCAACTTTAATAACTCGTACAGGCGGTGCCTCTTCTTCCTCTTCCTCTTCGGCAACATCTTCGGCTACGTCCTCTTCTTCCTCTTCTTTGAGCTCTTCCTCTTCTTCTTCATCTTCATCCTCGTCTTCATCGTCCTCTTCGTCCTCTTCATCATCTAAGTCGTCAAAACCACCGTTGAGTTCGTTGTAGAAATTCTTATACATGTTCGCATCAAAGGAGACGAGGGCACCGGCCTGTGTTGCGCAGAGTAACGCTTCACCGAATAGAAGAACGGTATCGTGTGGTGGGGGAAGTTCATGTTTATTTTCGGTACCTGCCTTGCCGGTCTTATATCCAAATAGGTAGACGGTCATCGCACCCCATTTAAATGTGCCGATGAGTTCTGGCGCAGTGGCACGACGAAGAATAGCACAGGCAGCATCGCAGTCAAGAACTTCGGTGCGTCCAGCGGGCAATGTTGCATTACGAGTTGTTCCTTTTGGTTGTAAAACAAGACACCACATTTGTATTATCTTATTCCAAAGAGTGCTTAAATGCCTTCAATTTTTATTCAACCGTCACGATTTAAGCGTTGCGACCCGTTATTAATATAAGGCCCACAAATGTCGTACCAACTCACCTACAGTGGCAAAGCGGTTAAAGAGTTTCATAAAACTCACGCAAAATCACGTCGTTTCAAGCAGCATGTTGTGCGATGGGGCGCAAATTGGGGATTTATCCAGGAATCGGCGAACTGGGATGCTGTATGGCAAGCGGAACAACGTACACCGGTGGCCGATTACGAACAGGAGGATGAAAAGTTTCTCTTGGAGGCGACGAAACCGCTAACGATCCAGGCACCACCGCTCAGCATTGATGATATGTGGAGCGAAGAGGTCATCTACGATCAACATATCAAAGCGGGAAATTTACTCTATATTCGTGGTACTTTGTTAGAAATTCAGGAAACTCTTAATACTTTAAATGTCTCTATTCCTCCTCCTTTTCGGGAGTTTCTTGAGCAGCAGTCTTTAGAGCTGAAGAAATGTCAGCAGCCGCTGCCTCTTCAACAGTCTCCACAACAGCAGGAATCTCAGCGGGTAAAGCAGCCTCAACCGCAGCAACGGCAGGGGCAACAGCGGGGACCTCCTTCGCAGTCCAATTTAAGAAACCAAAAAGAGATGGGAGGCAAGATTTCAAACAGACCTTTTCAACATCACCAACAGCGCCAGTCGCAGTTTTCAAGACCTCAGCCTTCACCTGGTCAATCAACGACTTCAAGGCCGTCAAAATCGCAGGGAATGTTGCATCAACGAACGCATTCAAAACCGACTGCTGTTCTGCAGGTACAAACTTCTCAATGAGGTGCTTTGAAGCGGCTAAGATTTGGGCGTCCGCCTTTTCCGCAGAGAGATTGCTGGTCCAGGCAACAAGAACGAATTTAGGTAAATGATTGATGAGGCCGGTTGAGGTGAGTACTTTGCCGTCTAGTTCTTTAACGAGCGATGTAACGACTCCCGACAAATCGGGAAAAAGATTAGCCATGATTTTATTTGGGGGGACAGATTTATTTGCGTGGAATTAACGAATCAAATTTCAGGGTTGAAATTAGTAGAACATATGGCGACCCGGATACCATTGGCCTGGGTTATATTATTAATTATTGTAGGAGTTTTTGCTTTTTTTGGCTATCATATCGTTAAAGCCTCCAATTACCCTCGTATATTGGAAGCACAGGTAGATACTCGTGTCAACGAGGTACTAAATGCTGCTAAAGGTTATCCTAAGTTGAGCCATGTACAGCCTACACTTCAAATGACAGCAACCCAACAGACCCCTTATATTCCACCTCAGGTCTATAATACGCAGTCGCCTGATAGTGTTGTCGGTGGGGCACAGTCACCAGAAACGGCTGCTCCGGTGATGACAACACGCCAACGCCCACCTGTCGCTAAACCGATGCCGGTTCCAGTTGGTATGACGGAGGAGGATATGCGATTACCCGAGCCGCTCCAACGCACTCCACCGGCGATTCATTACGACCCTCCTGAAGCGACGGACCCACTCAATCGCGTAGCATTTATGGACGCCGAGTTCGGTTCTAACTTACGTCATCCAGAGCAGATGATTGAGCACCGTCAGCGTCCTGGAGTCGGTAAGATTGTCTCATCTGGCTTAGGGTCGGAGCGTTCATCACCTGGTCCTCATAATGCCGTCGGTTACTCACCAGAGATGTTGCAAAATGGCGGCGACTTTATGCAGGGTGTAGGTGCCTTTGATGGCGCAGAAATGAATAGTTCATTTTCAATGATATAAATGCTAGGCTTCAATAGGAAAATTCCGTCCGTTACAAATACCGGTGCCTCCGCTACTACAGCGGCTCAAAGGGAACGTATGATATTTGCGGGCGCAACACTTACAAATCAGTCCATTAATAACGGACTCATTCGTACTACAAATACAGTGGCGTGGAGTGGAGGAAATGGTGGAAACGGTTCATCAGTCTCTATTATAACAGATTTAGAAGCGGGAGCTGTAAATACTACGTTACCACAATACTATTCGTATATTGCCAGCGTTCCAAGGTTGCCGAAAATACCACCGCCTCCTCAACCTAACACTACTCTCGCCTCTGTAGGTTGTAATATTGAACAATATGATAATGACGGTTATATTCAATGGGCAACTGATATTAGTGGTGTGGTATCAAATCATAATTTAACGACAGATGGAACGAATGTGTATGCGGTAGGCGATTTTTCAGGTTCCATTATCTTTGTGAATACCGATGGAACACAATTGGTTACAGCAGCACCAATTTCAACTGTCGCCAATGGAAGTTATATAGTTAAATATAATTCAAACGGAATCGCACAATGGGCTTCCTATCTCACATCACAAACATATTTAAAATTAATCGCTAATTTAACTGATGGTGTAAATAGTTATCAAGCCGGTACTTTTTTTACAAACTTGAATATTTATGATTCAACCGGATTATTATATCCTACAACATTGAAACCAAATGTCAATTTGTTTAATGCGTCGGCAATTACAAGTGACGGTACATATATCTATATAATTGATAGTAATCCAACAGCATACAAATTTAAACCTACAGGAGAGATTGTCAACCAAAAAAATCTTAGTAGTTACGGATTGAGCACACCTATACCATCGATTGTATGGTTGGCTGGTTATTTATATATAAATGGAAACCGAACAATAATTTGGCAATTGAATACAACCTTTTTAGATCCACCGGTAAAATTTATAACAAATACTAATTATCCAAATATTGACGGTGTTTTTTCTATAACAACCAATTATACATCGGCGTTATATATGGTAAATTTAAGGACTCCAAATGTGCTTGCAAGAGCAATTGTGAATAATAGTACTACCCCTCCTAGTTTAACCTCTGTCACATTTAAGGGTATTAATAATATATCTGGCTTAGGCGATGCTATAATTTTTCCATTTGGTGTTTCTTATACAAACCATGGCACTCTCAGTAATGGACATCTTCTTATAACTGATTATAATAATGGTCATTATGCCGATATAAGTGGTATTATTTGGGATGTCGCTGGAGTAGATACAGCTGGTAATTGGGCTCCAAGTGGTAATCTTTTTTTAAATGTAAATACATATACAGGCACCGGTAGATATATTAACGTTCCTAAAAGTGTAAATTGTATTTATGCGGATCCTTCTTCATATAATATATACATTAGTTTGTACGGCACAAATAACTTTGTTAAATATATTTATCAAAAACCTGGTTTCCCAAACGGTCCAAAAATAACAAATTTAGGTGATGGAACTTTATTGTTTAATATAACTAAATTAAACAACACTTTTTATACATTAAATTTTTCAGGATACAGTACTTTATATTCAGTGAATTATCCAACTTCAAATAAAGTAATTTCTAAACAAGTGTATCCGTTAGCAGGAAATTACAAAAGTGGACTTCTTTTGAAAAACACTTCAAGTGGCGCAGTCTCGTGGGTCACTGAGATAGGTGCGTCAAATGCGAATTGTACGGTGACAGCGATAGCAATAGGACCAACAGGTATTTATGTGACAGGAACCTACGGTCCAACAGGTAATCTGGTTTTTTACAATCCACCAGGTGATTTAGATTCTGGTATAAGTTTGTCGTCGGTTTCCTCAGTTGGCGGCCTATCGGTTTTTGTAGCAAAGTATACTACGGACGGCAATGCTGTTTGGGCCGTGAGTCTTGGAAATTTAAATACAGCATCGGCAACGGCAATTTTTGTTGATACAAATGATAATATTTATGCCACCGGTACATATAACGGAAACCGTATGTCTGGTCCATTTTTAGTATATCCACCTAACTCTTTGGTATTACAGACAGCGCCGGTCATAACAATAAATGGATATAATTCTGGAACCGCCGCCTATCTTGTGAAATTTAACAAATCAGGTGTGGCGCAGTGGGGAACTAATATTATAGGCACTACGACAAATACAATTAACGCACTCACGGGAACAACATCAAACATTTACTTGGTAGGCACTACTAGCGGTAATTTAACATGTTATAGCACGAATCAAACTTCATTTGGTCCCATCACTATTGCGCCAGAAGGCAACGGTGTAATAGTCAATTATAATTCAGCAGGAGTGGTAAAATGGGTAACAATAATATTTGGAGGGGTCCCCTTATACATAACTAATTTTCAATCGTATTTGTATTTGAGTGGTAATATGACCGCCGATACAACAACATACGATGTGCCGTACGACCTAAGTGGTGCGGTTATACCACCACCGAACGGCCAGCCGATATCATCAGGTGTCACAATACCGGTGACGGGCGCCCAAAACGATTTTTTAATCGCTTATGATACATACGGTATAACGCAGTGGGCTGATAATACGAGTGCTCCTTATTTAACGCAATCAGCGACGGGCGGTCTTACGTTTGGAAAGAATATAGAGTATGTGGCAACCTCAATTTCTTCTGGTTAATTCTAGCCGGTCTAAAACCCGGTCGCATTAATTAATCATATCCTACAACAACGCAATGGATTGGGTCGCCGCCGCCGAAGAATACGTAGGCAACAGTGGATGGGGAGCCCGTGGCAAAACCCTCGGCATCAGTCGTATGTACGCCGAAAACGGAAACGATAAAGCCCTTATTCGTAAAGAGAAAGTCGTAGCAAGTATTCGACCACGTGGTATCCTTTCAGGATTCCTTGCGGTTGTTCCCAATCTGGGATATGCGGTGTACCTGCCACCGATTGCGGCAAAGATGGGTCCCCAGCGTATTCGTATGCGCCTATCCCAGGCCGTACTCAACGACGGTGCCATCTTCTCCGCTTATTACAATAAATCTAAACAACTCGTGATTGAAGACGTGCTCACCTGGCAGTCGGCGCCAGTTTGGCAGACGAAGCCGTTTAAGGAGCGATGGGAGCGCATCGTCGCCGACTTTGTCACCAACCACTTCAAACCTATGTTAGAAATTCAGGGCACAGAGATAATTTTAGCAAAATATACATCGGTGAACTTGGTACAGGCCCAAGAACCCGATGCGAATCATGTCGTTGAATTTGTTCTTAATACGCCGAATACGAAACGGATTATTTGGATTCCACCCAAGGTGGAGACGACACCGGCGACGCAAGAGACAAAAGAGGCCGAGGCGAACGCTGATATTTTCAAGGTGAAGAAGGAGGTAGGACCCGATGTTTATTCGGTATGGCGAGGTGCGGAACGATTGGGCTTGGGATTAGTGAGAACTCTGGCGATTAGTAAGGCACTCCGTTTGGCGAATCTGGACGAGATTGAGGTTGTAGCAGAGCATAATAAACAATTTGATAAATGGGAGATTAAGTCTGTGATTGATGTAAAAAAAACAGGGGTGTAAGTTAGAGGATGAATCGTGCGTTACGCCGAGGAATGAATAAGAAGCACGGACTTCACGGAAGTAAAAATCGTCGTGGAGGCGGTTACGCCGCTGAAGGAACTCTTTTCCCAATTGATAAGCAGCCTGGTGGTGACTGGGCCAACCAGACTGGTCTCGGTCAATACGCTGTAACTAAACCATACAGCGACTGTTACTGGACCGAACGCCCCGGCGAACTCTACAACGAGGTGACAAATCAAAGCCTCGCTGCCGCACAGGCTCCTATGGCGGGTGGACGACGCAGTCGCCGCCGAGTACGTGGCGGTGGTTGCGGTTGTGGCCGACCAATGATGAGCGGAGGTGGTTGCGGTTGCGGTGCCCCATCATTTACTGGATTGGCTCTTCGTAATAATGCGCCATACAGTGGTGGTCGTCGTAAGACTCGTCGCACTCGTGGTGGTGGTACATACGGTTATGCGATTGACCCCAGCCAGAGCATTGGTGGTGACGGTCCTAATGTAGATGCCTTACATGTACCAGTCCCTTGTGATGGTCGTGCCGGCACTCATCATTTACTCAATCCCCAGATTGCGACAACACCTGATCCTCGTGCTCCTGCCGATTTATACTCATTGGCACCTCCACCTTCAGCTGCGGGTGTATCAGCGTACCAGGAAGGAACATTGAATCCTGCGTTTATGCAGGGTGGTCGTCGTCGTAGCGTGCGTCGCCGCGGCAGCGTGCGTCGCCGCGGCAGCGTGCGTCGCCGCCGCAGTGCCCAGCGTGCCGGTTCTTACGGTACACCAAACGCCTACCCTGAAGAGTGCTACCGTGGGCCAGGTTCCTCATTGCCTGTTTACAACGCTTCATCTGCTGGATTTACCTTCTCTCCATCAACAGACCAGGGTGTCTTCTTACCTGATGGTGTCGCTGCGTTTAACGAAGTATGGCCTGTCGCTGCTCGTGTTGGACCTGAAAACGGTTCTTCCCCTTCTCCACCAAAGTCACTCTTTGGCGGTGCTCGTCGTAAGAGTCGTCGCAACAATCGTAAGAACGCCAAGAAGAGCAAACGCAGTCGTAAGCATTAAACTCCTGGTATAAATAGAATGAACAATCTAAACTCCGTTGTGAATGTTGAGATTGATAAAAATGCCACACTTTTAACAAAAAAGGGTGATATTTTGGAAGTTGGCCGTATTGTATTAAATCGTAAAGGAAGTAATGCTGCCACCAGAACTGTACGCAGTCTTATTTCCAGACTTCGTAGCAAGCATCCACGAAACTTGAACGCCACAATCGCTGAAGCGAAACTGGCGGCGAAGTTGTCTCGTGGTGGCACCCGACGCAAGAGAACTCGTCGTAATTAATTTCTAATCGTATAAATTATACGATAGGAAATAAAAAAGAATTTTTACTCGTACATAATGCGAGGCATAATACCAGAGCGGGATGAGCGACGACGAGTGCGGCGCTTTGGAACCGAGGGTTTCTTTGGAACAAATGATTTATTAAACAATCCAGTCCCCATACCTCTTGGTATTACGGTAAGTGGATTTCTTACAGCTTTGACAGTTTTATTAGCATTCTTCTTATTGTTCTTTTTGTTAGGCATCTCTACTTCTACCAACAGAGATTAATCATCAACGATGAGGCAGTTATCGGCGGCCTGTTCCTCTTCACTCGATTCATCGCTTTCATCGGTGGTGAACTTGATAGAATAACCGCAGGTCTTGTAGAATTTACGACGACTATTCCACTGACCGAAGCATTCGGGAAACTCAGTATCTAATACATCAAAGATGCGGGGCTGGACTGTACGCTCTTCGGGTTTGAGACGCAATATACGACCGACCGATTGTTCAATGTTACTCTTAGGAGTTGCCAGAATGACCGCATTGAGCGCTGGAATATTCATACCTTCACTCGCCATAGCAAAGGTTCCTAAAATCACTTTACGAGTGGCGCTCACATCTAGATCTTTCTGTTTCATTCCGCCGACGTAATAGCCGATGGAGTTCACTCCTCGCAGTTTGAAACCCGCTTCAAACTCTTTGAGATGTTCGCGACGATCGGACAGCACCAGCAGACGACGACCCTCTTCCTCTAAACACGGTGCCACCCAATCAATTATAGCGGCAGTACGAGGCCCGTATTCGGCAATCTTATTAATCATACAGGCACGAATCGCCTTACCGGACCAGTCACGTTTCACATCGGTATATTCATCACTGGTGTCTGTATATCTTAGACATTCTACCCGAACGGTATCGTCTTTGGGTCGCCGGGCGATTTGATAGACAATAGACCCTAAATACCAGGTGAATACTTTGGACAGACCGTCGTTACGTTTCGGTGTAGCAGTCAGGCCGAGCATTTTTGGGCAGTGGACCCGTTGTAGAGTTTGACTGAAATGTTCGGCCGCCAAATGATGGACTTCGTCAAAGATGGCGAAACCGAAATGGTTGAAGGTGCCGGCAATAAATGTGCGTGAGCAGATGGTTTGGATCATAGCGATGCTCACGTCAAATTCGGGACCGACATCGCATTTCTCACCCTGTATGCGACCGATGCGAATGCCAGGGACGAGCGCTTTGAGTTCATTGGACCACTGGTCGGCCAAGAACTCCTTATGAACGACGATGAGAAAGCACTTCCCGATTTCCATGGCAGCGGCTATACCTGTGAAGGTCTTGCCGTAACCGCAGGGGAGACAAATGATTCCGTTATGATTCGCTTCACGAAACGACTCAAGCGCAGCGACCTGATGTACACGCAGTTCTCCGCCGAACTTGAGCGCCGCCGGCAACGCATCGCCAGTTGCCCTTATGTCAGAAAGCGCAGGACCGAAATGTTCTATTCCCCAGGCGGTAGGTAAATAGAATCGTTCGGTAGATTCTAGGTAGACTTTGAAAGCGGGGAGGGTGGAGACGAAAGTGGCGGGACCAGCAGCACTCACGGTCAATTCCTTTTTAATCAATGATGTTTGTGCGGGTGTTAGGGACGATTTTGCGACTGAATAGCCCTTGGTGGAAAGGGCACGTACTGGTAGCATCTTTGCTCTCTGGTTAGAAACTCTGTGAGGCTTCATTTTTTATCGTGGCGGTGAATAGAGTGAAATGGTAAAATCATCCGTTTCTTATGTTGAAGTTGGTTTAACCTTAGTGGTTTTGGCGGTCACAACTGCCATCGCCACAAAGCAATTTACATTATCCAACCAGGTCACTTCATCACCTGTAACCTCAGTGGTTTTGGTCGTTGCTGCCCTCGGTTTATTTAGCGTCTACCCGGCAGTTGGTGTCTCTTTATTACTTCTCACTGCTGTTCTAATGTTCAATCGCAATGTTAGAACCACAATAAAGCGAGGTGGTACTCCATTACAGAACGATAATTTCCAGAATGTTGCGGGTCTCGGTAAAAGAGTATCGGATGACGTATTTCAGGGACAGATGAACGGTCCTCCCGTCCCAGATCGCCGTGTTGCCAACGCAGCACCCGCAAATGAAGCGTCCTCTAAGATTATGTTCGCTAACCGCCCACCCATTCCTCTTCCATCCAACCCACCTATCAAGCCACCTGCCAGCCGTGGAACCTACGGTGCGGATAGCATCATGAAGGAGCAGGTTGGAGATGCGGTTGGAGCGGCAGAGAACGGATTTATGTCAACTCCTCGTCCTCTCAACGAGTTCAAGGAAACCGACCCGAATAATCCAATGTTAGGAGCGGTGAAGATAACAGAGGGTTTCCAGGCCGCACCGTTCGGTGCTGAACAGGGTGAAGTACCTTATGGAAGTTACCCAATTGATTCTCAGCGCGCTACTTCAACCGGCGAAGTACGCGGCTACATTTACCGTCCCGAGATGGATACCGGTTCTAATGAGTTCAAACGCTTTGGACCCAATTTGGACGAAAAAAGTGATTCGTTCAAGTACTATACCAATTAATTTAAGGATACATATTGTTAGAAATGGTAATTCATAATTACGATTTCATTCCAATAATGATGATGCGTCATTATCATACAAATATTAAGATTGTTTCACAACCGACTCAAACTACAGTATTTCATTTATGGGACGAAAAGACTCCGTTGACGTCGTTATTGAGTTGTGAATCGGTTGAAAATGCTGACAGGATTGATGTTTATGTTCCTGAAATGGAGCACTCAGAGTTTACCTTGATGAAGAAGATTAAAAAGCAATTATCTATGATACTTGCCTTTACCGCAGAAAGGCATCTTGATTCGGCTTCCATTGTTATTTGTGGAAATGCTAAACGACAGGAAGTGGCAACTGCTCTCCATCATGCGTTGGCGGATTATGGCGGTGTTTTAAGTTTTATAGAAATCTGTATTGATGATAATGCTACTCTAGCAGTCTATGGAAAAACGATAAATAAAAGTTATCAGTCGTAGGCAAACCTAAAATATTGCTTAAAGTAGAAGATGGCGACGAAAAAAGGTTCTATGTTGTTAATCTTTGCCGCATTATTGGCGGTGGGATTGATTGGTTTTTTGATTTTGTACATGATGCCTTGCGGTGTCACAATTGAGAAGTTTCAGGATGCGCCACCTAGTATCCCTACACCCGTAATGACTAAGAAAGTTGGTCTGCCTCCACCACCATCTGTAAGTATGGCACCTAGTGATTCACAAGTTGTAACGCTGCCTCAGGCACTCCCACAGGCTTTACCACAGGCACTCCCTCAGGCACTCCCACAGGCTTTGCCACAGGCTTTACCTCAGGAATTACCTCAAGCGATTCCTCAGCAATTCATTCAGGTTCAGCCAGAAGTAGTTGAAACAGTAGTCCCGACAAATGTGGCCGTAGCACCAACACCTGCTTCCTCTCCTATGGCACTCACACTTACACCAGAGCAGTGTTCTAATCTCTGTCCCGTTACATTAGAAAGTTGCGAGCGTAAGTACACTTGCCAGACCAGATTAGAACCAAAAGGACATACACGTATGGTACGAAGCTCAACACCCGCACCGATATAAATACCAGAATTTTATTCCCCACTCTTTGCGGTCAGCGAAAAGAGTCGGTAATTTGAAAGATTTAACGGCGACTACGTGTGGAGCGGCGGCGACGACGAGAGCGACCACGGCGCGCACCACCGGCAGCAGGCGCAGCCATATTAGGATTCAAACGATTAATGGCGTTTTCAATTCGTAAACGGTTTGCGGCACTCAATTCAGCTTTAGCGAGCAGTTTTCTTAAAAATATACTGGTAGCCATAACAGTTGCCGCTTTACTTTCGTCGTTAGGCAATGATAAAACATAGTCAATAGGATTTATACCGCGACTGGGGCTGGGACGAAAATAGTCGTCAACATATTGATTAATACCACCGAATATTTTGATATTTTTTGCGATTACAAAATCAACAAATTCTTCTGGACGACCAAGTTCTCCAAGACGGTCACGTGCTATAAAAATTATGAAAGGAATCATAGGATTATTTACTAATTCATCGGGTGTGAATTCTTCAACGATATTAAGCAAAAATCGTAGGGGATCATCGCCCATACGGGCGTTTATTGTGGCGCTTATTTCGGCCTGAATTGCTGCGATGTTTGGTTCGGCCATTCTACTAGTTTGTCTTAAAAAAGATATCCTCAATTAAATTTTTAACCGCCTAAACCGCCTTTCACTACTACTATACAATGACATACACCTTATGTTACTGTACGGCAGTTATAAAAGGTCCAAGTCGTATATTAGATATTATACATAGGAATAAGTTACGCGTATCTAATACATCGTATATAAAACGCAAAGGACAGGTGCCTGATGTATTTGAATATGAACTTAAAGAACGTAAGACAAATGAAATAAAAGTAGGATTTATTGTCAATCATTCTTGTACTCCAGAATTTTTAGTCAATGATTTAGTATTAAAATTTCCGTGTTGTAGTGCGAGTGTAGGATACGCAACGGATTGGGACGAACATGGTCACTATGAAGTATGTTCGGATGGTAAGGATATTTTTATCATAGATGAAGAACATCGTCATACGGATGATTTTTATATTAAACAGCAACAAGATCTAGAAAAATGGGTGGGTGAATGTGCTATGGCATCACTTCTAGAAGATAATAACATAGAAGTCCAAGAAGAGAATGAACTTATTGAAGATTATAGTCTATCAAATGAAGAGGAAGAGTATTATAATAAAAAACTCCAAGAGGCAGATGAAGAGGAAAAAGCCGATGTAGAGTGGATGGTGGATTTTTACCAACAATTGAGTTCATCAATATCGGACAATAATACATTTAATATAGGACTCGCACTTGGATTAACTGACACTCAGATTACAAACGAGGATAAAGAAAATTACTATATTTACGAAGAAGGCTTGGACTATTATTTACAAAAAGAAATAATTATCTGGCTGAATAAATATAGAAATCTTATAGAACAGAACAATTTTAGAAAATTAGAGAGAAAGTATCATTAATCAAGCACATTCGCTGTTGTTCTACACTGCGAACATGTATCATTCTCTCTCAGCCACCTTTCAATAGCTTCCTTAACACCGCACCAACTCACGCACCCATGGCAGTTTAGGGTCCACCGCCAGCATGAAGCCTACCTTTGCTGCCTTATCATAATAACTGGCATTTTTAGCATCACCGAGGCTGTTGACAGACCACCTATCTAGCATTTCCTTGTTTTTCTCTACAGCCCGCCGAGCAAACGATTCAATGCTCGCCTTATCGGAGCGGAGAGATGCCACAATCGCCTTGAGCGCCTCGCGTAATTTATCCGCACCGAGATATGGACGTACAGTCGCAGAAGTACGAATAAATCCAGGTTTCTTTGCGTTGAATACTTTTTCCAATTCAACTACGTAACTATTGACTAGAATGTTGGGGTCAGTCCGCCACTGCTGAGGCTTGACATTGTTGATAGCATTGAAGAACTCAATCGCATCGGTTTCGGAGTCCACCTCTTTTTCAGTGACAACAACGGTAAAATCAGGTTCGCACAAAGAAGAGAGAAAGTGTTCTCGCAAGACTTCAGCACGATGCTGACCATCAATAAGATACGACTGGCGCACCATGTGGCCACTCGTATCTGGTTCTAGATAGAAGACAATGCGGTAGCCTGAATCTAGGCGGTCAACCGCAGCACCGACAGCGTCACGAATCTTAGCGGCATGTGCTTTGTCTAAGGTCCGTTGGCCGTGCCAAACGGGAATTTTTACTAATTCCTTTGCCGTCATTGTTCGAAGTACAGACCCGTCGTTAAATGTGTGGAGCATTTTTGAAAAATAAGGTTGTACTGTTTTGTTAGAACAATAATAGGTCTTCAATTTTTTGAATTTAAGTTTTCTCCCGAAATTTACCGAAATTCGGTAAAAATTGACGAACATTTTCTCCGTCCCGGATATACCATACAACCATGCCTGAGTACACCTGCGAAAAGTGTGCCCGTGTATTCAAACAAAAGAGCGGATATGAAGATCATTTAAGCAAAAAGAAGCCTTGTATTGCGACTACCGCTATCGGTAATGTAATCAGTAATGTTGTAGAAGAGAAGGTGAAGGAAGCAGTTCGCGCAGTTACACAACCTGCCGAACTTTCGCTACCA